>Ga0335398_10000106_pt1 | contig 122251 bp, 130 predicted proteins | sample BON03_FD_205742 | JGI IMG/M metagenome (GOLD analysis project Ga0335398, IMG submission 205742) | Freshwater microbial communities from Lake Bonney liftoff mats and glacier meltwater in Antarctica - BON-03 (spades assembly) (version 2) | ecosystem: Environmental > Aquatic > Freshwater > Ice >...
TCATCAATTTCAAAAAGTACAAACAAAAAGTTTGATAGTGGGTGGATTTTCAGAATCTTAAAAAGAGAAGGGGGTGAATTACAATGTGTGGCCTAAGTTATCTTTGTACCGAATGTTCAATTGAATTGTCAAAGTTTGAGATTAAGTTGAATGAACAGTTTCCTATTGGGAAACTTTATTGCTCTTTTTGTCAGTCAAAAAAGGAACGAGAAATCATTAAAAGATTAGCAAAGTCAGAAGCTGATCTTTTAGATTTTTATGACTATCCAAAAACAATAGCGAAATATAAAAAACAATAAGAATAGAATAAAAAAAAAGACCAGCGATAATTAAATCACTGGTCTTAAATCTTTTAATTTATTTGTTAGAAATTGTAACTGAAACCAACATTAATACTGTCAACTTTTTCACCATCTAAATTATACATAGAGTAACCTACTCTACCTTTTAGATTTGTTAAGTTGACTTCTAAACCAACACCATAAAACACATCAGTACCATCTTCATCAGCATTTAATGTTGCTGTTGTTGAAGCAATATTAAGTTCACTATCCCATTGGTGAACACCTAATTTACCATAAAGCATTACACCTTCTGATAGTTCATATTTTTGTTTAACGGCAACACCTATTGAACTTGCTTTTAATGCCATTGAAGCATCTACCGCCCATTCATATGTTGTTCCATCTAAGATAAATCGTTGACCATCTAGCCCAGATATACTTGCTTCACCAAAATCATTGTATGAAACTTCAATATCCATTGTGTCACTTATTGGCATTCCAGCGTATAAAGAATAACCATTGTCTTTTTCATCTAAAGTCGAGTTAATGTTTGTAACACCGGTGTCAATTTTATTGTTTAAGTAATCTATACCAATGTAAAACTCTTGAGATTTTACACTTTGAAGTCCCAGTAGAGAAAAAGTAAATAACAATATTACTAATTTTTTCATTTTATTTCCTATATTAATTTTTATTTTAATTCATAAAATAGCAACTTTTCAGATAAAATACAACAGAAAAAGTTGAGTAATTATCTATATTATTTAAAGGATTCTAATCTTATTCGTTAGTAGACAATAAAATACAGGGAATCTACTACCGAATTTTTAATCAATTTGAAATGTTATTATAATTTAGACTGTACATATCTTCTAATACTACCTTCAATTATTTGAGAATATTTTCTCATATCTTTGTTGGCGACTTGTCTAAATCTATTCAGTTATGATGAAATGAAGAAAAATCCTATAAGGGTTGTATAAAAAGTAGGATGAATGGGTATTTTTGATTTCTTAAAAAATTGTTCTTTTAAAAGTGGTAGCAATATCACATTACAATGTCTTCAATTTGTTGCTTTTATAAAAGAAAAAGAATTGGGTAATGAAATTAATAATTCAGAAATTGTATCCAAAATTGAACCATTAAAAACAAAGTTAGAAGGTATACTTGAGAGTAATAAGGGACATCCTAATGGAAAACCATTTAAGATAGAATATATCAATCAAGTTTCAGATTTAAATCTTAAGTGTAGAGAGGTTTATGATTTATATTTTAAATCATCAACTAAACTTAGCTTTGTTAAGATATTTAAAATATAATTTTGACGGTAGTTGATATGAGAAAACAACCACCGTCATTTGATAACAAAATACTTAAAAACAAAAACCTATTACTATTTATCCCTATCTACTATCGACAAATCGTTTAATAGCGTTTTCAACAACTACAGACATTATCAGTCCGTGCTTTTGACAAACTTGTTTAAACTTATCTTTGTAGTTTTTAGAGATAAAATAATTCACTCTTTCTTTTTCATTATATTGTTTGTTTATTTTTTCTTGTTGTATTGCCCACATTGGAGATTCCTTACGTTTATAAAATTATTAAATAGGTTTTGTATTCAGTATTTTGTTAATTCTTTATTTCGTATTTTTCTTTCATCTTATTAATTAGTTCTGATATGAACTTTCCAGTTTCTCTAATTGTGTAACTGTCACCATCTCTACCAGTTAATCTTTTAATAAAATCATTAGTTACATCTTTAAATGTGTAGATACGATTTGTTGTCAATAAATCCTCCAACTCATCAGAGGCTTGTTGAACTGAATAATGGTTGAATTGTTGTTCTTTTCTCTCTTGGGTTTCTTTAATGGCTTGAGCTCTCATTTGTTCCAAGTTTCTGTGTATTAGTTCTGTCATAATTTTTCCTTTATAAGATTTCTAAAATCTTTTCTAAAATTAGTATTATTTGTTGTTGTCTTTTTTCAGACGATTTCTCTCTTTTTACTTGTTGAAGTAACGTCTTTATCTTTTGAGTATTCATATGTTTATTTATTAATCTTTGAACAATACTCCTCTCTCTTTTTCTTCTTTCATTAGATTATTGATTTCTAATGATCTGTCTGTTCCATAGACAAATCTTTTTACTCGTTTTACTAGCTCAATGGCTCTTCTATGTTCTCTATGATTTGTTTCAGTATTATCTTTTACCCAATTACAGATCAGTATTAGTTGACCCAAATAGTAGTCTGATAATCTCATTACATTACCGTTCTTTATTTTTACTTTACTCATATTTTCCTTAATGTTTTAACCTGAAGTAAAGAAGTTAGGATTGTCCCAATGACCAAACTTTTTATAGGCGTAACCTACATTTTTAATTTGATCGTTCTCTACTTTGACAGGTCTTCTTGTTAGTTTGAATCTTGTTAATTTTTTCTTCTGAAAAATGTTCAAATACTTGTTCCAACAATAATACTTATTTAATCCTACAAACTGCCATTGACTAGATAACTGATTAAAAATATCATTCTTTCTAATCATTAACTCAAAAGGCAGTTTCATAATAAAATGATAGTGAGTATGACCTTTGGGCGATACTTCAATCATACCACTCAATCTTACTTGACGATCTTTCTTTCTAGTAATGTCACCTTTTAATAAATCTTTATTCAATCTAGCCATAGAAATGTTAATCAACTTCATTAAAGTCTTAGGACTAATTTTAGTTCCTGTTTCTAGGTAAGAAGATGTATCTGTTGAATAGGCCTCATCTTGTATAAACTCATTCAAGTATCTTTGTCGTTCTTCTATTAATATTCGTTCTGACATTTTCGGTTTCTGTATTGTTATCTATCGGAAAGACATAGTTATAGAATACGCCTCTGATGGTTTGAGATTCTATAACTTCACTAGTAGTGTGTTTAAGGCACGGCGAATAAACTGTTCCTAGTAAATATATTTTTACCGATAAGTAACTGTTTAAGAGTCATTAGGTTTACGCCATAAAAGACTATTAAGGTTTTAAGTATTATCTTAATTATATTTATACAAGCAGGCCTCTTCACTTTACGAAAAAGTGAATCTTTTTTCTTACTCTACGCCAGACGTTCTCAAATACTAGACTCACAAGATTAAACCACCGTTTGTTGTAGGTATTCCTTTGTCTTGGGTGGGTGTGGGTAAGAGGTTAATTAAGATTAAGTAGCATTCATCATAAAATGAAACTTGTTGCTCTCCGTGTAGCCTAAGTGGTCTCAAATAATAGACTCATTTGATGATTTTTTCTTCGTGCTTTTTTCGTGCTTTCTTCGTGCTCTAATAAAATGTTGGGGCAAAAAAAAAGCCCAGTAAAAACTGGGCTTTTTATAATTTTTAGTAAAGTGAATGGGTTTACATTCTCATTCACTAGTTGATTAAGTACTGATTTACTTATCTTTTCTTAAAATTGTTCATCACTGTTCATCACTACAAAGGTCAAACTACAGAGCAATTCAAAAGGTTGCTCATCACTTTATAATCTTCATATTGTTATAAACTCTTTTGTGTCTATTAACTAAAGTCTGATCTGCCAAACCAAGATAGACTGTTAATATCATTTTTGGACTTGTATTCATTAAAGTAGCGATATCATCAATAGTAGCACCTTTCTTATAGAGTTCTGTAGCATAAGTATGTCTGATTGAATAAAGTGGTCTAGTTCCGCCATCTTTGAAATATAGATTCAGTTCTTTTGAAAATCTAACAAATATTTTACCTACTTTGTTTTTAAGTTTAGTTCGGTTTTCAACATTAGGAAATAATAGGTAATCGTTATCTTTTAAGTTTGGATTTCTTTCTTTGATTTCTGGAAATATATTTGTTGTAAAGAATGGATTACAAGTCACTTTATGTATTGGTTTAGTTTTGGTGTTATAGACTGTAAATTCTAGCACTTTAAGATTTGAATTTGCGTCTGTTAAATATTTGTAATCTTTTACTTTAAGATTTAATACTTCTAAACCCGGTCTAAATCCACCAGAACGAGTTAGATTTAAACAATCTTTCATTTCATTATAAAACTTATCTTTCGTTTTTGTAAATTCTTCATCACATCTACGATTGATTAGATTTAGTTCTTGATTTAAATAAGGTAGTCTTGGGGTATCAATAACTTCTTGTGTAGGAGTATCTGGTACTGTTTTTAATACACCTCTGTTTTGTCCTCTCTTAAACATTTGTGTAATCAAAGACATATACTTATTGATTGTGCTACCTGATTTGCCATCTTCTTTTAACTGACTTACGATTTCATCATTTATTATATTTTCAACTAACTCAACATCTTGATAGTCAATATCTACAAAAAATGATTTTAAATAGTTTTCCCATTTTGCAGTATCTCTTTCTGCTTGTGTATTATCTTTAAGATTACTTTTGTCTTTATATTTTTGAGTTCTGTATCTTAAAAATGGTTGGGCAATATCTAAATCAATACTTCTTAATACTTTTTCTGTTGTATTTTTATGCTCAATAAACCAATTTCTATAAAGTTCATTTGCTTTTGTAATTGCTTGAGTAATGTTTTTTGTTTTTAATGATTTTTCAAATCTACCAGACTTCGTATGAATCTTGCCAATGTAGAAACGACAGAAGTAAGTATTCTTATTTTCAAATTTATAAACCCATATATTATTTCTAGGTAAAATCTTTAATGTATCTTTGTTAATCTTCGGCACTAGTATTTTCCTGTAAAACTTCCTTTTGCAGTATTCTTGATTATCATTTTTGCATTTAACACTTTCCTTCTAACGATTTGAAGCAATACCTCATCGGTCTCGTGGTATTCATTAAATTTTCTCTTGGCAAAAGTTCTCTTAATCATTTTTGATGATTTACGATATAGACTTTGTTTCTTTTCGTAATCTGCGTGTATTCTCTCACCCACTGATTGGTAAGTTAGCATTTTATGATTTCTTAATTTGAAACACTTTAAATAGTCATCAACTTCTAAATATCTAAATCTCTTATTAGTAATTTGAAATTGTGAAGTCTTTCCCACTTTATTAACTAACTGTTTTTTAACTTCTTTAAATGCGTCTTCAACAGATAGTGAATCTAATACTTTAACTGAAACATATTTCTTGTCTGAAAATAGATGTTTGTGTGTGACATACCATTTATCAAATTTAAGAGTTCGCACTTGGGGTAAATGCCAAGCACGATAATACTCTTTATTAATGGGAAAATTAAACACTTCTTTAGTCTTACTGTTTGGGTCTAATTTACCATTCCATTTAATTGCAGTTTGCAAATAGTTAAACCAAACACGAATGTTTTGTTTTAGAGGTTTATCTCTCGGTGTTCGTGTTTGATCTGTTTTATTCATTAGTGTTTTAATAAACTTTCTACTTTACTTCTTTTCTTAAAATAAGCATTTTCCATTTTATCTAATCTTTCTCTTACTTTAATTTGTCTTGCATTAGTTACATCAAATGACCAAATATCTTTTTTGTTAAACACACTTTCTGGTTCTAGTGCGATGTAACTTTGAATCATATTCACATCATCAATGAAACGACTAATAACACCACGATGTTTTTTTGAACTTTGTGCAACTGTGACTTTATAATCAACAGGCAACAACTGACAAACATTATAGACTTTAAAAAATGCACTAAATCTATCTTTTGTTTTACCTATGTCATATTCAATTACAGAATCGCCTTCGTTATTTTTATCAAAAATAATCATCTTCATAGTTTTACCATCTGCTTGAATTAATAGATCGTTCAAATCACATGACTCAGATATTTTATTCATCTTGATAAAGACTTCTTTTGGTAACTCAAATGAATAGTTATTGTTCTTCGGAAAATTAACATCTTTCATTTTACGAATAATATGACTCTCTGGTGACATTTTATATTTTACAAAGTAATCATCACTCTTAATATGAATATAGTGTTCATCTACTTTCACAATATCTGGATTAGAAAGTGAGTTAATCAATTTCAAGAATCTAGGCAAATCATATATGCAAATATCATGTTTAAACTTTTCATCTATAAATGTTTCTGACAATACATTCTTCATTGCACTAATCGTTTCTATTCGAGAAGTATTCTTTTTAATGTAAAGATTTGGGTTAATTATTGAAAAGTTTTTAATTATTTTCAAAGTTCTTCTAGATAACTGCATTAGTTCACACTCTCTTTCTCAGAATCATATGTGGTGGTAAGATCAAGATAATCTGAAAGTGGTTTAGATACACTGCCACTTTCTTTATAACGAACACCAATGTCTCTTAGTTCTAGATTTCTTTTCATTACATTACTCAACTCACGAATAAGTTCATGATACATCTTCTCAGACTTGATGTTATTAATGATAATATTAATATCCATTAAACAACCTCACTTTCTATGATTGCATTTCTCTCGTAAAACATTCTCTTATGTTTGAAATAATCATTTTCACTTTGTTTGATATATGTTTTCTCAAACTGTTCAGATAATGGTTGAACTATAATATTGTAGATAATACCCCATTTTTTCTCTTCATGAGGAATATCTCTTCTATTAGAGTAATCTTCATTCAAGTCTGGGTGTGTCCAAAAACCCATATATATATTTTTAAGTATCTTTGATAACTCACTCAAAGAAACATTTTGAAAATATCTTCTGGGTAATACTTGTCTCTCTCTATTATTATCAGACATAACTTCACAACCAGTTTCAAAGACAGTTATTAGATAGTCTTTTCTATTTAATGTTTCTTCTAGTTGTTTTCTTGTATCGTTTTTCTTTGTAGTCATATTATGCTACCTCTTTCTGACTATTGTAGATGTCATTGTAATAATGTTTATCAACGAAACTTGTTGATGTTTTCATTACTTCAATAGATTTTGCAGAAGTATTGTACTTATTTAAATACAACTCTTTTGCTTTATTCATACAATCAAGAACATCGTTTGCCAAAACTAGCATTTCAGACTTATTCTTATTTGTTTGATATTTTCTATTTGATTTTAAAAGTACTTCTTTATTGTTGAATAGTACTTTGTATATTTTACTCTTACTCGTATTTTTACTCATCGTATCGTGTTTAGTCATATTCGTCTCTTTCGTATTACATATTTCTCTTTAATAAAAGTTAATCAAGAGAGTGAAAAAAATATGTAAATAAGTTCTCTCGATCAACATACTTATAGTATATCACAAAAAAACAATAAAATCAATTCTCATACGTAACTCTAATGTATACAGATAGTAATATAATATTATCTGTATAGGTAAATGCTTGTGCTTTAATGGTTTTCCGTTACCGTATTCTACTTGATCAATGAACTAGAATGAAAGGACAAAACAAATGACAGTTTATTTTTATGGAAGATGTAGTGCAGATGAAAACTTTGACAAAGGCAGTTCAGTAGAAACTCAATTGAGTAAGTGTAAATCTTATGCAAACTTAAAAGACTTAACAATTGATAAAGAAGTAACAGAAAGTATTTCTGGAACAGTAAGATTTGCTAATAGAACAATGGGATTAGAGTTAATGAACACTCTAAAAAAAGGAGATCATATTATTTGTTCTGCATTAGATAGATTTTCAAGAAACACTTTAGACTTACTTCAAACAATTGAGAAGTTTAAGAGATTGAAAGTATCTTTACACTTCACAGAATTTGGTGAAGTGACAGGTAGTGATGCAATGGGCAGTGTGTTCGTTAAACTATTGTCTGTCTTTGCTGAATTTTACTCAAAACAATGTAGTGAAAAACAAACTGCAACAAAACAACGATTGGCAAAAGAGGGTAGATTTTTAGGGGGTAAAAAGATGTTTGGGTATGATCTTGATCAGAATAATTATTATATCCCATGTGAAAAAGAACAATCTGTCATTAGAGATATGCAATTAATGAGGAAACAAGGAAATTCTTACCAAAAAGTTGCAGATCAGATCACTAGAACAACTCGTAAGAAGTTTCCTGTGTCTTGGGTATTTAAAATACTCAATAGAGAGGGGGCAGTAGCATAATGGAGTTTCTTTGTTCAGAATGTTCAATTCAATTATCTAAATTTGAGATTGAATTGAATGAACAGTTTCCTATGAGGAAACTATGCTGTTCTTTTTGTCAGTCGAAAAAGGAGAGGGAAATCATTAAAAGATTAGCAAAGTCAGAATCTGATCTTTTAGATTTTTATGATTTTAAGAAATAAGTCCAGAAATTCAATTGTTAGATAGTTATAATATTGGTAAGTTTATTTATAATGCCAATTGTTTATATCCTTACAAACCAGTCGATGCCTGACACTATCAAAGTTGGTATTACAGATAACTTAGATAGAAGAGTTAGAGAACTCGATAACACAAGCACACCTTTACCTTTTGAATGTTATTACGCAGTTGAAGTTGAAAATGCTTCAGCAATTGAAAAGAAAATACACGAGGGATTAGATGACAAAAGAGTAAGACAAAATAGAGAATTTTTTAATGCCACACCAGAACAAGCAAAAGCAATCTTAGAAATTGCTGAAGTTATGGGTGGAAAAAATGTTACCCCAAAAGAAGATATAGTTGAAACACCTCAAGATAAACAAGCATTGGAAAATGCTAGAAAGAAAAGAGGTAGAATTGATTACTTCGGAATTCTAGGAATACAAAAAGGAACAACTCTCACTTTTTCAAAAGATTAAAATATAACTTGTGTAGTGTCTGATAATGGTAAAATAATCTTTAGGGACAAAGAAACAACTTTGTCTGGGTCAGCATTACTAATAACAAATGAAAGGGGTTATGATTGGGGTCAAGTACAAGGTGCTGGTTATTGGTGTTATCAAGGAAAAACTTTAAGAGAATTAGTATCAGAAAAATAAATGAAAAAAGAAGTTATTTTCTATAGTGGTTTTTCAATGGAACCACCAGAACAAGTAGAATTATTAGAAAACAATAAAGGAAAAGTACTTGCAGTATCATTTGATGGAGACATTGTTGATGTTCCCGATTATAAAATTTTATCTTTTTGGGACAGAATTGAAGAAATAGGTATTTGGAAATGGCGTAAAAAGTATCCATACGGAACACAAAATGAATTACAATTATTAGATGGATATAATTGGAAACTTAAACTTCGTGATAGAAATGGTAGGGCAAAATATTGCTCTGGTTATCAAAGTTTTCCAAGAAAGTTTAAAGACTTAATTAAAGAACTAAACAATCTATTTGGGTCAAAGATAGAGTTTTAAAAGGTTTTTCAACAATTGTTATAGACGCATTTGCAAGAGTAATATTTTAGTTTGATGTCTTTTTTCTTTTTTCATTTATCCATAGAATGAAAAATAGCAAAATTAGTCCAGGTTGAAGAAAAACAAAGATTACTATATTTGTAAGTTCGTAACCCATACCGGTAATATTTCCTATTACTTCTAAGACACTTACACACCAATTAAAGAAAATGTTTATCATCATAAGAGTTTTATAAGTAGTTTGTGTTGAAAATTTGTTAACCATATCTTGAAAAGTAGGTTTTATTTACTTACTCTTAAAATGATTAGATTATGAAAAACCTTTATTCACCATCAATGTTGAAAGTTATTTAAGTTGTAAGTATACAATTTTTAATGAAGTAAATGAAAAGAAACTCAATTTAAAGAAAATAGAATTCAAAAAATATGGCAAAAAAAGATCCATTAAGATTAAGCAGATCAAGATGGGATAGTTTTATTAAATGTCCTAAATGTTTTTATTTAAAAGAAAAATATGAAATAAATCCCCCAGGTCAACCTGGTCACCCTATAAATTCAAGAGTTGATGCGCTTTTAAAAGAAGAATTTGATCTTCTAAGAAAAGATGAAAAACCTCATCTTATTTTTAAAAAATATAATTTAAATTTTATTCCGTATAATAAACTTGATCCTGAAGTTCTTGCTAAATATAGAAATAATTTTAAAGGTGTTGAGGCAAAATCTAAAAAAACAAAATATACTTTATTTGGTTCTTTGGATGATCTGTGGTTTGATTTAGATACTAAGGAAATAGTTGTTTTAGACTATAAAGCAACATCTAACAAAAACCTTCAAGATTATAAAACCTCAACAAAATATTATCATAAAGCATATCTAAGGCAGTTAGATTTCTATGCTTATTTATTAAAACTTAATGATTACTCGGTTCACAAAATTGGTTATTGGTTAATTTGTAATGCTGCGGATGAAAATCAAAAAGTTTTTAACAATAGTATAAATTTTAAAACTACTTTGCTGCCATACGAATTAAAAACAGATTACATTGAAGACACACTAGTAGAGTTAGAAAAATGTCTTGAAAATAAAAAAGTTCCAAACTCGGGTGATGATTGTGATAATTGTAGATGGTTTGAAGAAAGATTAAAAATTAATTAAAATAAAGTTTTTTTTATTTCTTTTGCGATTTCTTCTGCAAGTCTGACAGGGACTGCATTACCAACCATTTTATATCCATCAGATATTTTTCCATAAAAAAATATAAAATCATCTGGAAAAGTTTGAATTCTCGCACACTCTCTAACGGACAATCTTCTGTACTTATTTTTACTTTTTGAATCAAATTTCATTTTATCTTTTCCAACTTTAATCATTTTAGGAGCGTCAGGATGAATAGGTGCGTGTCTACCACCCGCTTGTATTGTGTAAGAAGGTTCTTGCCAAGAACGAACCCTATTTCTTGACATATATATAGATGAAAAACTGCCAGTCATAAATTCATTATTTGTTATTTTATTGGTTTTTTTATTTAACAAATCTTCATTTGATTTATTTTTATCTTTTGCTGGGATAGCGTCTTTTAGATCCCATATTGCATTTTTTAAAGTTATATTATTTTTTAAAATATTTCCAACTGGAAATACAAAATCTTTTTTTACATCTTTTTTAATACCAATAATAAATACTCTTTTTCTATTTTGAGGAACACCAAAATTGACAGCGTCAAGAAGTTGAAAACTTACTTCATAATTTAAATTAGAAAATTTTTTTATAATATTATTAAAAGATTTGGAGTGTTTAGTGAAAAGCAAACCTTGCACATTTTCTGCTAAAAAGAATTTTGGTTTAAAAATATCAATTATTCTCACATATTCATAAAATAGTTTGCCTCTCGGATCTTTAATCCCTCTTTGTGCTCCTGCCTCACTCCAACTCTGACAGGGAGGACCACCAATAATTCCATCAATTTTTTCGTCAATATGTTCTTTTCTTATATTAACTATGGAGTCTTCAAGATGTTTTGTTTCTGGAAAATTATATTTGTATGTTTGAAAAGTTGATTTATCATTTTCAACTGAATAACAAATATTAAAACCTGCATTTCTAAAACCTAAATCAAGTCCTCCTGCACCTGAAAAAAGTGAAAGTACTTTTGGTGTCATTTATGTTCAATTGATAAAGTGTATACTGTTTTTCTGTCTTTTTTGGCAACATCTTCTCTCCAACCATCAGGAGTTCCAACAGATTCTTCAAAACACCAAGGTTCATTGTCTTTGTTTTTTAAAATTGAAATTGCTCTTTTATGTTCAGAGTTGCTTTTTTGTCCATACCAATGTCGTCTTATTGCAAAAGAAAATTGATTAGAAAATTTATCAAAAAACTCATTAAATGTATAAATTGTTAAATCCTCTACTTTAGTAATTTTTTTTTTGGAAATTAAAATCATTTCAGCAGTAAATTCTGTTTCACCCAGATTAGGACTTCCTTTAAGCATTAAATATTTAATAACTTTATAAAAATTTTCTTTGATCATAACGTCTGTAAAGGAAAAGTTTCTTGTTATTTCAATTTTATGAAATTGTTTAACTTTTTTATCAATTTTTTTTATAATATCGTCTTTTTCATCCTTGTCAAAAAAATGAGAAAAGAAAGTATTTAAATTTTTTCTTTGAAGTCTATTATAAGAAAAATTACCACCTTCTTGTTTTAAAGAGATCCCAATATTATTTATATATATATCTGCTTTTTTGTGAGAATCGTGAGAATAAAAATCCTTTATATTGTCTAAATTAACTTCAGTGAGTTTATTATTATGAGGTATTTGAATTTTATTTATTTTATTTAAGTATTTTAATTTTAGTGTATCTTTATTTTTTATAATAAATATTACTGTATCTGTTTCATTGCCAGGCATACTTGATAATGGAACAAATAAAAAAAAATATCCAGATTAAATTTTATGAACTTTCTTTTAGTAGCAAGTGATAGAAAAACTTATAATAATGAGATTATTTCTGCAAATAAAATTGTTAATTTTAGACTTAAATTAGGTAAATGGCCAATTTACATTGGAACAAAAAATTCTGACACCATAGATAAGAATCATAAATGTATTGTTTATATTGCTGGTAAATTTGAAAATAGACAATCATTTGTATGCGATTTTATTGTTAAAGATGTTTTGTTTAATTCTACAAAAGACAATCTTGAACAAAAGGAATTTAACATTAAGACACCTGTGCCATTATTAAACTTAATTTTTGAACCTACTAAAATTAAGAAAGCAGTTCATATTAATGAAGTTGTTGAATCATTAGAATTTACAAAAAATTATTCTGGAAGATCTCGTGGTCTTCCATTTATAGGTGGATCAAGAAATTTAATTGATAAAGATTTTAATCTTTTGTTTGAAAAAATTAATTCAAATTTTTGAATTTACATATCTACGAATACTGCCTTCCACGATATTTGAGTATTTACGCATATCTTTTTGAGCAACTCTTATAATTTATTTTGTTTTTTCATCCTTTTCTGGAGGTAAAAAATTATCAAAGGGATCCTCTAAATTTAGATCAATAGGTTCGTCTAATATGTCCATAGCGCTTTTATCTGCATCGTCCCATATTTCTTTTATTAACTCTTGATGTGTTTTATTTTTTAAAAAGGTTAACAATTAAATATATAATATTTAAATATGGTAAGATTATGTTTTAGACTGCACATATCTACGAATACTGCCTTCCACGATATTTGAGTATTTACGCATATCTTTTTGGGACAAAATTGAAGAGATTGGTGTTTGGAAATGGCATAAAAAATATCCTTATAAAAGAGGAAGATATGAACAATTAACAGATGGATATAATTGGAAACTTAAACTTCGTGATAGAAATGGTAGGGCAAAATATTGCTCTGGTTATGAAAGTTTTCCTAGAAACTTTAAAGACTTAATTAAAGAATTAAATAATCTATTTGGGTCAAAGATAGAGTTTTAAAAGATGTTTCAATAAATATTGTAGTCATACTTAAAATTGTAACGATTTTGTTATGGTTTTGTTTGTTTAAACAACTATTTTAAATCACTATTCTACTTGATGAATCACAAGTAATGACCTTAGATAGTATTGTTATAGACGCATTTGCAAGTGTAACTATTTAGACCAAAGTTTATTAATAGTAATTTCAGTTTTAGATTTGTAAATTTCAATCAATCTTTTATTAAATTCTATGATATTTAATTCTTCTTTTATTTTTTTTATAATTTGGTTTTGTAAATTTAAATCAATGCTAGGGAAGGGTATTTTTTTTAATACTTTAACAGATGCTACATTTTGTATTGCCGAACCACTTTGATCGGTGAAATACTTATTTTGTATAGGTGTTGATTGTAAATAAAATTTTAAAAAATAAGAATTAACTAGTTTTTCATCTGGTGTTAATTTTAATAGCGCCTGATTAATTATACCTTTTTTAAAATTCTCAGGAATTATAGAAACTTTACCCATTGTACCAGAACAACTTATAATTAAATCATTTTCTTTTACCGCAAATCCTTTCATTTCCTCAAATTTTTTATTATCAATAAAATATCTCTCCTTAGAATAATCATCATTTATTGCGTGATATTGTTCATAAACTAAATATCCTTCATCTTTAAATATTTCTTTTTTTAAAGAACCGCCAAAAGGACCTCTTTTAAAATAACAAACTTGATTTAACTCAACCATCTCCCAACTTGGGTCAATATCAATTGAAGGTTTATAATTTTTTATAACCTGTCTACATCCATCAATAATTTTTTGATAACCTTCTAATTCTTCAACAATTTGATTTTGATTTTCTATTGATGGGAGTGGAATTTTAAATTTATCAAAATTTTTTGCATAAACGTGAGGTTGAGCACCACCAGTTTGGAAAGAATAAATCAATTTTTGTTTAAATTTTAGTAAATAAAATAAAAATTTCTGATTTAAATCTATTGTATTTGCTTCTATTGTAAAGCAATCGCTGGCAAATATTGGATTATTATGAATAGCAACATATCCTGCATAAGCGCCTGAAGAACTTACCGTTATACAATTAGATTTTCTATTTGATTTATTATGGAAATAAGCAGGTTTTTGACCTCCAGCAATAACTGGAATATTTCCATCTGATACGTCTTTTTTTGTTATTGATGTTCCTCTTTTTAATTCAACATATTCCTTAAGCAATACTATTTTAGAGTTTGATTTGAATATTTCATCATCCTTGTAAGATGAATAATTTAATGAACATTCATTTTTTAAAATATCTTCTTTTTTAACTAGGTCTAATTTAGAGTTTTTATTATCTTTAATGTCTAATATTGCTTGTGGTAAATCATTTTTATCAATTTCATTTCTATTTGAATTTAAAGAATATCCATCATTCTCAATATTAATAAAAAATATATCTTTACTTTTTTTTGATTTTTCTTTGTCTAAAATTAAAACAGAAGTCTTCACACCAGAGTATGGTTGAAATACTCCTACAGGTAGTGAAACGACTCCAATTAAAGATGTTTCTATAAGTCTTTTTCGTAATTGTTTATATGCAGTCCCTCCTTGAAAGATAATTCCTTCAGGAATAATAACTCCTGCACGACCATTTGGTTTTAAATGTTCATTAATATAATCAACAAATAAAACTTCTGCTTTTGTTGAACTAACTCCAAATCTATTATGGGGCATTATCCCACCTTTAGGAGAGAAGAATGGTGGATTTGCAAGTATTACATCATAGTATTCATTCCATCTATCTTCACTTGAAAGAGTATCGTATTCATTAATTTTGGGGTTAGTAAATTTATGCAAATACATATTTACTAAGGACATCTTCACCATATCAGGAGAGATGTCATAACCATTTAAATTCTCACCAATCTTTTTTCTATCTGATGCACTAAGACTATCACCTAAATTCTTTTTAGTGTTTTGTTTTAAGATATGTTTGTAAGCACTAATTAGAAAACCTGCAGTACCACAAGCAGGGTCTAATACAGTCTCATTTTTTTGAGGATTTACTATCTCTGTAATAAAATCAATTATGTGTCTGGGTGTTCTAAACTGACCTGCATCACCTTGCGAACCCATAAATGATAACAAGTATTCAAATGCATCACCTAACTTTTCTGAATTAGAATAATGAAATTCATTAATCTCTTTTAAAAACATATTAAGAGTTGATGGGTCTTTAAATGGAAGAAAAGAGTTCTTAAAAATCTCTCTAAATAATTCAGGAAGATTTTCATTTGTATACATTTGCTCTATTGCTTCTGAATAGAGTTTAATTTTCTCAACACCACTTGTTTTAGTATCTAATAAATTCTTCCACGAATATTTTTGAAATTTACCAGAAAAGTAAGTTGATTTACCACCCATTGATACAGATTGTTCATCCATATCATTCATAAATTTATAAATTAGACCATTTGTGATTTGTTCAACTTGCGCCTTTGGGTCTGGTAATTTACCAACTAATATTTGTCTTAAAGAGTTAATTCTTCTTTTAGTAACATCATCAAGCATTAATAAATCTTTCTAAATTAATATTTTCTTTAATGTAGGTTGGTATCTTGTTTCTTAAATCTTCTGGCAATTTAAAAAAGTATTCTCCCGATGGGTGTACATTTAGTTCTGCATATTTACCACTATCAATTTTATCTCTAAAATCTTTGTCTGTTGCGTATGCCTCGAATACTTGCTTAACTGCATTGAATGAACTGTCATCTAGTTTAAATTTATCATCAAACTTATCAAATTCTTCATCTAATATTTCATCTTTGTTTTTAATTTTAGTAATGAAACCAAATGTATACAAAAGTAAGTCTTTGATTGAGATATTTACATCAAGTCCTAATGCTTCTCTTAATCTATCAAGTGAATAAGATTTATTTAAATATTTTTCTTTAAAGTATTGTTCTGCATCAGTGAAGTTTTGATTTTCAATCATTTGTTTAAGTGTATTGTAAGTTTGTTTGTCTTTAAAAAGATCTTCTTTAAAAGATCTGTATAAATCTCTATCAATTCTCATTCCTGCTTGTTGAATGTTGATTTCTTCTGTTTTTTGAAGAGGGTCTATATTTTTATTAAAAACTTCATCAACTTTTGTTTTAGTTCCACCTTCTCCACCAGTTCCTTCTGGTGGAAGTTTTAATACTTCATCATAATTAAACTCTTCTTCAAAGTATTGATAGTTTTTGAAATAATCAAAAAGTTTAAATGATGATTTAATTGAATCAACTGTTTTAGGCATTTGATTTGTATCTTTCCAACCTTCTTTAAAATCAAATATTCTAGTACCACGTCCTTTCATTTGAATAAATTCTGTTGGAGAAAATATAGGTCTAAACATACAAATATTTAATAAATCTTTACAATCGTAACCTGTTGTCATCATTCCAACCGTTACACACACTCTTGTTTTTGATGTTTTATAAAGTTCATTAATGGAAGAATTTCCTCTCAAATTATTATTTTTAAAATCAATTGTCATTTGTTGAGGGTCAGGATTTGTAACATTAGATGTCACTTGAATTGCAAAGTCTGATTGAAACTTTTTAGGGAAATATTCCTCAGCAAGTACATTTAATATAGTTGTAATTTTAAGTGCGTGTTTTTGAGAAACACAAAAGACTAAAGTTTTACCAATTTCATTTGTATATGGGTCTCTCAAAGCATTTTGAATAAATGCTTTGCAAAATGATAAGTTAGTTTCATCTGATTTAAATTTCCTCTCATAATCTTTTTTGAAGAATATTTGTTCGTCTACATCTTTTCCTTCTGCATCTACTCCTTTAAAAGTTAGTCCTTCTTTACGCATTATATCTGCTGATAGACCTGTCTCTATATCAACAACTATTGGGTTAACTAAAATCTTATCTTTTACACCTTCTAAAAGCGTGTATCTAAAAGTTGGTTCTCCATCCTCACATCCAAAGATAGAATATGTGTCTAACATAAATCGTCTTTCAAGTTCTTTAGGGTCAGTCATAGACATATCATCAGTATTTACTGACTTTAGAAAATCTCTAGGTGTTGCAGTAAGTCCTAATTTAAATCCTATGAAGTATTCAAATACATTTCTACTTCTTTGACCTAAACTTCTGTGTGCTTCATCTGAAATGACTAAATCAAAACTATTTGGTTTAAATATTCTTTTGTGTTTATTATTTCTTGTAAATGATTGAACGGTTGAAACGACTATGTTTACTCTTCTCCAATCATCTTTATTTTCTTTCCAAATTGCAGTTTCAAAATCATTTTTAAGAAAGTCGTTTATTTCTTTTTCTGCCTGTGTTTCTAACTCTAATCTATCAACTAAAAACAAAACTCTATTAACTTTATATAATCTTAAAAACATTTTTATTATGGCAGCAGAGGTGGTTGTCTTTCCTGTACCAGTTGCCATCTCTAATAAAAATCTGTCACCACCATTTTTAATTTTTTGTTGAATTGCTTTGATTGCTTTGAGTTGATAAGGTCTTAAATATCTTAAATTATTTTTTTTAATAAACTCATTTCTCTTACTATCATTTTTATAATCAGGACTTTCTTTGTATTTTGGAAATTGCGTTAGTGCTAAGTAGTCATCATTTATTCCATCTTTTTCGTCTTCATCTCTTGGAGGATTGAAAGTATCCATCCTCATTTCTAATTCTTCCTGAGATGGTAATTTTTCTACTCTAAATGGATTGCCTTGCTTTAAATCCCATAGATAGTGATAGAGACCATTTGATAAAATTACAAATCTACTTTTTAGTGCATTTGCATAATCTCTTGCCTGCTCTTTTCCAACAAGAGGAGATAATGTGGTTTTTTTTGCTTCTACTGTACAAAGATGATTTTCTTTTGAATTTAATAAAACATAGTCTGCTCTACCAAAGTCATTTTTAATTTCAGTCTTAACATTAATTTCATTATCTTTAGACCAACCTGGCAGTTTCCAACCTGCCTCTATTAGCATTTTGTCTATTTTTATTCTTGCATCAGTTTCTTTTGAAGACATTAGTGCCACGAAGATAGCACTAAAAAATTAATTCAACAATTTAGAATTAAGACTTATTCTGCACATATCTACGAATACTACCTTCCACGATATTTGAGTATTTACGCATATCTTTTTGAGCAACTCTTTTAAATTGTTCGTATAGATGTTTATCAATTGAAAAATTGACTGTTATTTTCTTAGTAGTTGATATTAGATTGTTTTGTACTGACCACATTGTTTAGTCCTTTATTTCGTATTTAAGTTTAAGTTCATTGATGATGTTTGATAGAAATTTGCCTGTTTCTCTTATCGTGAAACTATCGCCATCTCTACCTGAAATTTGTTTGATAAAGTCTAATGTTGTATCTTTCATTTGATATAGACGATTAGACTGCAACATATCTTCAAGTTCTGCTGTTGCTTGTGCTGTGTCATAGTAGTTTTTAATTTCATTTACTAAAGATTGACTACTCATTTCTTTTCTCTTTGAAACTTGGTTATCAATTCATTCTTATATTGGGTTACTAATTCATCTAGTTCTTTGGTTAAGGCAATCTTACTAAAGGTGTCTCTAGTGGATTTTATCTTGTTCCAGATACTTGTTATTTTATGTTCCATAATAGTATTTATAAGTGTTGAACCTTATGTAGTTGCTACGCAACCAAGACTAGCGTCTTGTACCAAATATTAAAACTAATTAGATTAATTATTCTGACTAGGTTTTCTTTAGATGTACTTCACCTGTCCGAAACAGGTGAAAATACTCATCTGACTATGGTGCCTCTGAGTGTTCTAATCTGATAACTTACTTTCGTAAGATTAGTTGGGTTGCCCGAATCTAACTTTTACATCAACTTACGCAACGGTACTTGTACTAGTAGTAACTGATTAGATAATCACTACTTTACTCTTTGGGTTTTATTTTATTTAAATCTGACCTTTACCCCTTATCAGATTATCATTATATAATTGTTCGTCTTCAATACTCTTCAACATTCCCCTCGAGTTCATCACACGAGTTTCGGATAGTCTTAAATAATTGTCCTATCAAACTTGATATCTACCGATATAGTGAAGTCTTTAATCACTTCAGAATACGCATTTATTACTTATTTATAAAAGTTTATTTAAACTTCTACAGTTCTATTTATACAAGTTTTAGTCTACGCAAATAAAATATTTTTACACACTCAATTTTTTGTTTGATTCTGTAGTGAAGTTTACATTTAACTTAAATCATCTGTTTTGCGTGCTTAAGATCAAGATTATTCTATTTGTTCTTCTAATTTTAAGACGTCCTAAGTGCATACAAACACATATCTCGTACAATCTACTCTAACTACGAAAAAATGTTCTAGGAATGTGTCTATGAAGATAAAAAATATCGCAGAATTTTTAAAAGTAAAGTGATTAACTTATCTTTAACAAATCCTTTAAAGTAGTGTGCTGTATTATTTTGAGTTTTGAGGAGTGTGTGTTTTATAGAATAATATTGTTCATCACTTGTTCATCACTTTGTTCATCACTATTTTGAAACAAAAAAAACCCCAAAAGTATTGCTACCGTTGGGGTTTTTAAATTTCGTAGGTACGAAAAGGGGATTACATTCCCATTCCGCCCATACCGCCCATACCACCCATTGGAGGCATTCCACCACCAGCTGAGTTTTTATCATCAGGCTTATCAGCAATCATTGCTTCAGTAGTAATTAGCAATCCTGCGATAGAAGCCGCATCTTGTAGAGCAGTTCTAACTACTTTAGTAGGATCGATAATTCCTTTAGCAAACATGTCTACGTACTCTTCTGCTTGAGCATCATATCCATAAGAGCCTTTTTTGCCTTCCAATAGTTTTCCAATGACCACAGAAGCATCAACACCTGCATTCGTTATGATTTGTCGGATTGGTGCTTGTAGAGCTTTTCTAATAATTTCTAGACCAGCTTTTTGATCATCACCCTTAACTTTAACACTATCCAAAGCATCAAGAGCATAAAGTAATGCGCATCCACCACCAGTAACCACTCCTTCTTGAACAGCAGCTTTAGTAGCATTTAATGCATCATCAACTCTATCTTTTCTCTCTTTCACTTCTACTTCAGTTGCGCCACCCACTTTGATCACAGCAACTCCACCAGCTAACTTAGCCAATCTTTCTTGAAGTTTTTCTTTGTCATAGTCAGATGTGCTTTCAGCAATTTGTTTTTTGATTGAGTTACATCTTGCTTCAATGTCTGATTTTTTGCCAGATCCATCAATAATAGTAGTATTGTCTTTATCTACTTTGATAGATTTGCAAGAACCAAGGTCTTTTAAAGTAACGTTTTCAAGTTTGATTCCAAGATCTTCAGAAATAACTTGTCCACCAGTAAGAATAGCAATGTCTTCTAACATTGATTTTCTTCTATCACCAAATCCAGGTGCTTTAACTGCGCAAACTTTTAGACCACCTCTTAATTTGTTTACTACCAAAGTTGCAAGAGCTTCGCCCTCCACTTCTTCAGATATAATCAACAAAGGTCTAGATGATTGAACCACAGCTTCCAATAAAGGAACCATAGATTGCAGGTTAGACAATTTTTTATCACACAACAAAATTAACGGATCATTTAACTCGGTGGTCATTTTATCCGCATTGGTAATAAAGTAAGGAGATAAGAAACCTCTGTCAAATTGCATTCCTTCAACAACCTCTAATTCAGTTTGAAGACCTTTTGCTTCTTCGACAGTAATAACTCCTTCGTTACCAACTTTTTGCATAGCTTCAGAAATCATTTTACCAATTTCTTTTTCTCCATTCGCAGAAATAGTTCCTACTTGAGCAATTTCTTCTGAAGTTTTAACTTTTTTAGAATTGTCTTTCAGTCTTTGAATTACAGCTGCTACTGCAGTATCTATTCCTCTTTTTAAATCCATAGGATTCATTCCGGCAGAAACATATTTACAGCCTTCTTTTGCTATTGCTTGAGCCAAAACTGTTGCAGTCGTAGTTCCGTCACCAGCTTCATCGTTTGTTTTGCTAGCAACTTCTTTAATAATTTGAGCTCCCATATTTTCAAATTTATCTTCAAGCTCAATTTCTTTTGCTACAGTAACACCATCTTTAGTTATTCTTGGTGAACCATAAGATTTGTCAATTACTACGTTACGACCTTTAGGTCCTAAAGTAACTTTTACTGCGTTAGCTAAAATATCAACGCCTCTTAGCATTGCGTTTCTAGCTTCAGTATCAAATAGTACTATTTTTCCTGCCATTGTTTATTTCCTCCTAATTTAATCTAGTTATTTTCCGACAACTCCCATGATGTCGCTTTCTTTCATGATGCTATATTCTTTGCCATCTACTTTAACTTCAGTACCTGACCACTTTCCGAAAAGAACACGATCACCAACCTTAACATCCATAGGGATAATTTTTCCCTCTTCAGTTTTAGCTCCAGGTCCAACAGCAATTACTTTGCCTTCCTGAGGTTTTTCTTTAGCTGTATCTGGAATAATAATTCCACCAGCTGTTTTTTCTTCGCTTTCCAGGGATTCAACTAATACCCTGTCATGTAAAGGTCTAAATTTCATTTTTATACTCCTTGTGTCGTTAATTGTTGGTAGTCATATGATTATCAATTCTAAAATTTCAAGTACCCAAACAACCTTCAAAACCTATGTTTTTTATGATGTTTATAGTAAACACCTGTATGCACTTATCAAAACCACAAAAAATTCAAGGATTGAAAGAAATATCCAACAAATATGACGTTTATTTTATAGATTTGTGGGGTGTGATGCACAATGGAGTAGAGTGCTATCCAGAGGCTATTAATGTTTTGGAGAAGTTAAAAAAAAACAATAAAAAGATAATACTAATTTCCAACGCTCCACGACCAAACAAAACAGTCAATCTTTTTCTAGAAAAAATTGGCCTATCAAAATCTTTATATGATTTACTAGTAACATCAGGAGATGTAACGCAAGAATATTTACGATCAAAATTAGAGCAGGGAAAGTTTTTTCATTTGGGACCAGACCGAGACAGGAATTTATTTGAAAATACAGGTGCTCAACTGGCAAACAAGGAAGACTGCAATGAGGTTGTTTGTACGGGGCTGACATTCGCAGAAACAGAAGATATCCAAGACTATGAAAGTGTTTTAAATTTTTTCAAAGAAAAAAAAATACCAATGACTTGCGCTAACCCAGATGAGGTAGTTGTTAGAGGAACAAAGCTTGAGTATTGTGCGGGAGCATTAGCCAAAAAATATGAAGAGATGGGAGGAGCAGTGAATTATTTTGGAAAGCCTTATCCTGAAATTTATAATTTGGCTTTAAAAAAAATGAATATGCTTGAAAAATTTAAACAAAAAAAAATTACTTCCTTTGCAATAGGGGACAATCTAAAAACTGATATTAGAGGTGCCAATGCGCTTAACATAAGTTCCTTGTTAATACTAAATGGAATTTATAAAGATTTTTTTAGAAACGATGAGATTGATTTCGATGAATTAAAAAAATCAGTTCACTTAGAACAGTTGAAAATTGATTATTACCAGAAAGATTTGATATGGTAAAAAACAAAATTATTAAAAATTCAATTATTGCAATAGGAAATTTTGACGGTGTTCATAGGGGACATCAAGAAATTTTTAAACTTGGAAAAAAAATTGCAAAAAAAAATAAAACGAAATTTGGAGTGGTTACATTTTCGCCGCTACCATCTGAATTTTTTCAAAAACAAAAAAACAACAACAGAATAACTCGTGATGATATCAAAATAGATCTGTTAAAAAAAAACAAAGTAAATTTTGTTTTTGTTTGTAATTTTAATAAAAAATTTTCCAATATATCCGCTGAACAATTTGTCAAAGATACCATTGTTAAAAAATTAAATGCTACTTATGTCTTGGTAGGAAAAAATTTTAGATTTGGTCACAAAAGAAAAGGAAGCGTGTCACTTCTGAAAAAATATGGAAAAATCTACAACTATAAGGTTTTGGATTTAAAGCTATCTAAGCAAAATAAAATAAAAATATCCTCAACTAGAATTAGGTCTGCTATAGAGCAAGGAAATCTAGAGCTAGCAACGAAACTGCTGGGAAGAAATTGGAGCATTAAAGAAAAAGTTATTCCAGGAAGGAAAGTTGGAAGGTCTTTGGGCTTTAGAACTGCCAATATTGAAATAAAAAATAACATCAATCCTAAAACAGGTGTTTATGCAGTAAGAGCTTTAGTTAATAATAAAAAATATGCTGGTGTAGCTAATTTTGGTATTGCTCCAACATTTTCAAGAAATAAAATGGTTTTAGAAATTAACTTGTTTAAAAAAATACCACCATTTTATGGAAAAACTGTAGAGGTTTTTTTTATTAAGCGTATCAGAGATGAAAAGAAATTTAAAAATAGAATTTTATTAATTAGCCAGATAAAAAAAGATATAACAAAAGCAAAAAAAATTTTAAACGCATGAGCGATGTAAAAGTTAATTTACCCAAAACTCAATTGGGCATGAAAGCAAACCTTCCAGTCAAGGAACCCGAGCTTTTAAAGCTATGGAGCGATATTGGCTTGTATGAGCAGCAAAGATCTCAATCTTCGGAAAAAGAAAAATTTGTTCTTCACGACGGACCACCTTACGCTAACGGAAATATTCACATAGGTACGGCTCTCAATAAAATTTTGAAAGATATCGTTATTAGATATCAGCAACTTCTTGGAAAAAATGCAGTGTATGTACCCGGATGGGATTGTCATGGTTTGCCTATAGAGTGGAAAATTGAAGAGGAGTATAAAAAAAAAGGAAAAGACAAAAAAAACATTTCGATAATTGAGTTTAGAAAAGAATGTAGAGATTTTGCTGCATCTTGGATTGTTAAACAAAAAGAACAATTTAAAAGATTGGGTGTGGAGGGAGATTGGAAAAACCCTTACATGACCATGAGCAAAGAAGCGGAAGCCCAGATAGCAGTTGAAATATTAAAGTTTTTAAAAAATGGAGGTTTGTATAATGGCTTTAAACCAGTGTTGTGGTCGGTTGTGGAAGCAACAGCGTTGGCGGACGCAGAAGTTGAATACGCAGATCACAAATCAAATACAATATTTGCAAAGTTTCCAATTCAGGGAAAATTTCAAAATTTAGAAGATGTTAAAATTGTTATTTGGACCACCACTCCATGGACAATACCTTGCAATAGAGCTTTAGCTTTTAATGGTAATTTTGAATATTCTTTGCTCGAGACTGTTCAAGATGGAGAGAAAGACACAATTATTCTAGCTTCTAAATTGATCAATAAAGTTTTGCAGTCATGCAATATTACAGAGTTTAAAGTTATGAAATCTTTTTCAGGATCAGACTTTAAAAATTTAAAATGTTTTCACCCGTTTAAAAATTATGGCTACGACTTTGACGTCCCATTATTAGATGCTGACTTTGTAACTCTAGAGCAGGGAACGGGTGTTGTTCATGTAGCGCCAAGTCATGGACCGGATGATTTTAATTTAGGATTAAAAAATAACATAAAATCTGAAAACACTATTGACGACAACGGACATTACACAAGTATAATAAAAAAATTTGAAGGAATACATATATTCAAGGCAGACAAAATTATTATTGAGGAATTAAAGCTCAATCATAGACTTTTGGGTTCAGGGTCGTTAACGCATAGCTACCCACATTCCTGGAGATCAAAAGCTCCCCTTGTTCATAGAGCAACACCGCAATGGTTTATTTCCATGGAAACAAACGATCTTAGAAAGGTTGCCTTAAAAGCTATAGACAGCACCAAGTTTTACCCTGCTGTTGGAAAAAACAGATTAAGTTCAATGATTGAGACTAGACCAGACTGGTGCATATCTAGACAAAGATTTTGGGGGGTTCCAATACCTATTTTTGTAAATATCAAAACCAAAGAACCTTTAATTGATGAGGATGTTTTTAAAAGAATTGAAACGGCATTTCAAGACGAGGGCAGTGATGTTTGGTTCTTGAAAGAAGATGAGTATTTTTTGGGTCCAAAATATAAAGCCGAAGACTATAAAAAAGTAAATGATATCGTTGAAGTTTGGTTTGATAGCGGCTCTACCCACTCTTATGTTCTTGAAAAAAGAGAAGACTTAAAATGGCCAGCGGATTTATATTTGGAAGGTTCTGATCAGCACAGAGGCTGGTTTCATTCATCCTTGCTGCACTCATGCGGAACAAGAGGTCGAGCTCCATACGAAAGTATTTTATGCCATGGTTTTGTAGTCGATGGAAAAGGGCAAAAGATGTCGAAATCTTTAGGAAATGTTATTTCTCCAGACAATGTAATTAAAAAATATGGAGCTGATATTTTGAGATTATGGGTTGTTGCATCTGATTACTCAGATGATCTGAAAATTGACGATTCTATATTAGAGCAGCACTCCCAATCTTATAGAAAAATTAGAAATACTTTTAGGTTTTTGCTTGGAAACTTAAATGACGAAATAAATTTTGAAACAAGAGTAGAAGCGGATGGTTTGGAAGAGATTGAAAAATACATTTTGCATAGAATTGCCTCACTAGATTCAAGCTTTAAGAAACTAAATGGCAATTACAACTTCCATAAAATTTATGTCGATATATTAAATTTCTGCACAATAGATCTTTCGGTACTCTATTTTGATATCAGAAAAGACAGCCTTTATTGTGAGGACTTGCAATCAGTCAAAAGAATTGGATGTACAAAAATTTTATCAGTGGTTTTAGAGTTTCTTTTGAAATGGCTGTCGCCAATTTTGGTCTTTACATGTGAAGAGATCTATCAAATTATAAAAAAAGAAAAATTTAAAGAAAGTATTTTTCTGCATGCATTTAGACATTTTCCAAAAGAATGGATTAATTTAGAAGTCGAAACAAAATGGGATTTTTTAAAAAAATTAAGGTCTGAAGTTAACAATTCAATCGAAGCAAAAAGAAATGAAAAAGTAATAGGGTCTAGTCTTGAGGCGAATATTCATATTTTTTTAAATGAAAAATATTTATCTTATCTAGAAAAAATAGATCTAGCTGAACTGCTCATTTGTTCGGGAAGTACACTAAATGATAAAAGCATAACATTTGACAGTGTTGAGAAAGAGCAAAAAGCAATAGAGGGTTTAAAAGTTTTTGTTACCAAATCAGAAGGTGTTAAATGCTCACATTGCTGGAAAATTTTACCCAACAAATGCGACAGGAATCATTGTGGTATCGTTTAAAAACACATTAAAAAAAAATTGGATCTTTTTTTTAATTATTATTGTTATGTTTTCTGCGGACAGAGCAACAAAAGAATATGTAAGAATTTTTTTTCTAGATTATGGAGCTGACACATATTTTTTTAATCCGTTTTTGAACTTTGTTTTAGTGTGGAATACAGGGATGGCCTTCGGTTTGTTTGAAAGCGAGAATTATATTTATCATGCCTTAACATTCTTAATTATTGGCATAATTATTCTTTTATTTTTTTGGTTTTTTAAATCACACAGTAAATTCGAAAAACTTTCTATTTCATTGATAATTGGAGGTGCTTTAGGCAATTTATATGACAGAATTGTATATAATGCCGTTCCAGACTTCATAGACTTACATTACTTTGATTTTCACTGGTTTGTATTTAATGTATCAGATATTGTAATTACATTCGGTATTATATTACTGTTACTGAATGATTTGTTTTCAAAAAAAAATGCGCAATAAAATATCTTTATTTTTAATTATCATATCAAGCACGTTGCTTTTAAATTCCTGCTTGGAATTAAAAAAAGGACTTGGTATAGAAAAAGATTCCCCAAATGAGTTTTTAATTGAAAAAAGAGGCGCCTTGACTTTGCCACCAGATTATCAAATGCTTCCCCCTGACAGCAAGTCAAAAATAAAAGAAGTTAAAAAATCCAGCGCTTCATTAAAATCAGTTTTGGATCAAAATTTAAACACTAAAGAATCCCAGGGCAAAATAGCAAATAGCGCTACAGTAGATATGGAAAAAGAAATTCTAAAACAAATAAAATAAATGAACACAAGTATAAACCTTGACTGTTTCTTTGACGGCACCTTGGGTTATGATTTTAGGACCACAGAGGAGTATAGGAAAAACTTAGAGAAGTGCCAAAAGGCTTCCGAAAAATTAATTTTAGAAGTAAAAAATAAATCCAATGAGGTTATTAACTCTTTTAGCCTGGACTATCAAAAAAAAATAAAATTACAAAAAGCTACTACTGCAGTAAAAACTAATGTGCTAGTGATTGGACTAGGTGGTTCTTCAGCTGGTGCAAAGGCCATAGGAGCCTATCTTGATGTTGGCATTTATTTTTTTGACAATTATGATCCTAAGCACATGAGTGCTTTTTTTAAAAATCATAATTTAAAAGATTTTATAATTTATGTTATCTCAAAATCTGGAAGTACTTTTGAAACCTTGGCGATGTTGAACTTGACATACCAGCATCTACTTGCAATTTCGAGTGCAGAAGAAATCAAGCACAATATAATCACTATCACCGAAGATTCGGATAATTTACTGAACAATTTTGCAAAAAAAAATGGCTTTAAAGTAATTGCCCACAACAAAGAGATAGGGGGCAGGTTCTCTGTATTTTCGGAAACAGCTATGACATTATTTGATTTGGGAGCCAGTCAAGTTTCAGCTAGTGCAGAATCTGTTGTTTTAAAATTAACTGAAAAAAACCTAGAAGATCACAACAATCCAGCAGTTAATGCCGCCGTGATATTAACATTGCAAAAAACAAATGGCATCAAATTCAATACCAATCTGCTCTACGATTACTCTTTGAAGAATTACTCTTATTGGTTTCATCAACTATTTGCAGAAAGTTTGGGAAAAAACAAAGATGCAATTACTCCGATGACATCTATATGCCCGAAAGACCATCATAGTATGATGCAACTATTTATTGATGGACCAAGAGATAAGTTGTTTAATATTTACCCACCTTTAGAAAATAAATTTTTTGAAAAATTTTCCCCTTTAAACCTAGGGATTGTAGAGCAAAAAAGCCCAGAGAAACTTTTAAAATCTCAGTATTTAGGTTTATTAAAAACTTTCAAGAATCAAAAAATTCCGCACAGAGTAATCAAATGCAGTAGTAATCCAGCTGACAAAGTGGGAAATATTTTGGAGCTTTTTGCTTACAATATTCTGGAAACAATTATTTTGGGTTACGCACAAAATATTAATCCTTACGACCAACCAGCTGTAGAGGAAATTAAGCTAAATACCTTCAGCTCTTAACTTTTGCAAAAGCAATAATAGATCGACCATACTTTTTTTTCATAATAATATTTAAACGAATATCAAATTTAAACTCATTGCTTTCTTCGTAATGAATTATGAATAAAGATTTTTCTAATTTATCTTGGTATTTTTCTAATTTATCAAACATTTTTTCTAAGAATTTATATTCAAAAGGAGGGTCAAGAAATATTAAACTCACATTTTTTTTAAGTGCTTCATTTAAGTCAACTTTTAAAAAATCCCCAAAAATAACATCGCACTGATTGCTCAAAAAAAGATTTTTTATATTTTTATTCAAAGTAGCTAATGAATCTTTATTTTTTTCAATAAACACCACTTTTTCAGATCCTCTAGATAGGCACTCAATGCCAAAAGAACCGCTGCCTGAAAAAACATCCAGAACAACACTCTTATCAAATTTGAAATTTAGTGATTTGGTGTGTGTTAGTAAATTAAATAAACTTTCCTTAACATAGTCACGAAGGGGCCTAGTGATCTTTGAGTCCGGTAATAATAATTTTTTTTTTTTAAATTTTCCCGAGATAACTCTCATATTGTTCTATTTCTTTTTTTTCAGCCATCTTAATTTCTCCCGGACTAAGACTTCCTAATTTGAATGGTCCAAATTCTAGCCTTGTTAATTTATTTACATGCAAATCAATGCTGCGCATCAACTCTCTTATTTCTCTATTTTTCCCTTCTTTTAGTTCCAACTCTATCCAAAAATTTCTCTTTTCTTTATTGAATATTTTATATTTAAAAGGTCTGTATTGAATGCCATCAATTTTTTTTCCCTTACTTAAGCTTTCTATTTTTTCTTCATCACAATGTCCGTACACTCTGGCCATGTATTTTCTTGAGAACTCATTTTTTGGTAACTCTAGGTTTCTTGCTATTTCTCCGGTATTAGTAATGATAAGCAACCCCTCAGAATTGACATCCAATCTTCCTGCAAAAATAAAATTTTTAAATTTTTTTGGGAGTAAATTGTAAACAATTTCTCTATCGTCCTGTTTGTTCTTTGAGCAAATGCAATCAATTGGTTTGTAAAACTTGTATATTTGTATAAATTTTTTAAAAATTAATAATTTTCCGTCTAATTTTATTGAATCGTGCTTATTGACAAAGTGCACAGGGCTAGTAATTTTTTTACCATTCAGGTAGATTCTTCCCTCCCCAACCATTCTTTCAATCTCTCTTCTTGACCCTATATTGTAAGAGGCTAAAAATTTTGCAATTCTAACTTTATCAGGTAATTCTTTGTTCATATGAATAATTTTAAACTCTACATAGATACTCTATTGAAATTGTGCAACCAAGCAATAAAGAGAAATGAAATTCCAGTAAGTGCAATTATTGTAGATCCAAAAACCAAAAAAATTATCGCAAAAGCCCACAACCTATCCTTGACAAATAAAGATCCGTTGGCACACGCCGAAGTATTGGTTATCCGCAAAGCTTTAAGGGTATTAAAAGCAAAAAGATTGGACAATATGGACATTTACTGCTCATTGGAACCTTGCACAATGTGCGCTGCAGCTATTGTCTTAGCTCAGATTAAAAATATTTATTTTTGCACAGAAGACAAGGCAAGCGGTGGGTTGGTTAATGGCAGTAAGTTGGCATTTTCTAAATTTTTAAAATATAAATTTTCTATTTATTACGGCTTTGAGGAAAAAAAGTTTTCCAAAATATTGGTTGATTTTTTTAAGAAAAAAAGAAAATAAGGATCATTTTATAACCCTCCAACCAATATCTTTTCTAAAATACATATCAGCCCAATCAACAAGATTTAACATCCTATGAGCCTTGTCTCTGGCTTGCTTTAAGCTGGTAGCTGAACTAGTTGCATTTAGCACCCTCCCTCCATTAGCCAAAATCTTTCCATTTTTATTTATTGTACCCGCATGAAAAAGTTGTTGAGTTGAATCAGTGGTTATATTTTCTAAATTTCTAATTTCTGTTTCTACTTGGTATTTCTCTGGATATCCTTTTGCCGCAGCAACGATTGTAATGCAAGGGTCTTCTTTCCAAATAATTTTTTGACTTAGGATATTTTTATTTTTCACAGACAGTACCAAGTCAATCAAATCATTGTCAATTCTCATCATTAAAACCTGACATTCCGGATCTCCAAATCTAATATTGTATTCTATAAGTTTTGGTTGATTGTCTTTTATCATTAGTCCCGCATATAAAATCCCAACAAAAGAACATCCAATTTTATTGAGTCCTTTTATAGTTGGTTCAATAATTTCCTTATTAATTTTTTCTTGTAATTCTTTAGTTATTAAAAGGGAAGGGGAGTAAGCTCCCATACCGCCCGTATTAGGACCTGTATCATTTTCACCAATTCTTTTGTGATCTTGCGCAGTTCCTATGGGTAAATAATTTTCTCCATCTGTAATGATAAAATAGCTTGCCTCTTCACCTTCTAAAAATTCCTCTATCACTACTTTTTTTGATGTTTTAAATTTTCCCTCTAATATTTCTTTGGTGCACTGAATGGATTGCTCAATTGTTTGAGAAATAGTAACTCCCTTTCCAGCAGCCAAGCCATCAGATTTTATTACCAACGGATGCTTAGATTGATTTATAAAGTTTTTAGCTTGTTCAAAATTGTCAAATTCCTCATAAGCAGCGGTAGGAATATTAAAATCCCGGCAAACTTTTTTCATAAAAGCCTTAGACCCTTCTAGTTGTGATGCTTTTTTGCTGGGGCCAAATGCAAAAATATTCTTACTCGCAAGATAATCCACGATTCCCTCAACCAGAGGAATTTCAGGACCAACAATTACTAGCGAGATGTTATTTTCTAATAAATTAGAGTGCAGTAAGTCAAAATTCAAATAATCAATATCTATGTTTTTGCAAATTTCGTTCGTACCTGCGTTACCAGGTATGCAGAATAGTTGGGTTACTCTTTGCGACTTACTTAGTTTAAAGCAAAGAGCATGTTCTCTACCACCACTTCCAATTACAGCAACGTTCATGTTAATATATTTACTATATTAAAATGCAAAATATTCCAGAGTTTTCAGTATCAGAAATAACTAGCCTTACTAAAAATATTTTAGAAGAAAATTTTGGTCTAATTCGAGTTAGGGGTGAAATATCAAAAGTTAAAGATTTTAAAGGGCATTATTATTTTTCTATTAAGGATGAAAACTACGTGTTGAACGCTGTTTGCTGGGCAAGGAATGTTGAGCTTTTAAACATAAAACCAGAAGAGGGAATAGAAGTTTTTGCTCAAGGAAAGCTAACTGCGTATGCAAAGGGAAGTATATCAAGCTATCAATTGCAGGTAGATCAAATTGATATCCATGGCGAAGGCGCTTTGTTAAAAATTTTCGAATTAAAAAAAAAAAAACTAAAAGAGGAAGGCTTATTTGAGGATAAGCATAAAAAAAAACTCCCCTTTTTGCCAAGAAAAATTGGAATCATTACCTCACCAACAGGATCGGTAATTATGGATATTATTGATAGAGTTAAAAAAAGATTTCCCACACATTTAGAAATCTTTCCAATCTCTGTGCAGGGTAGCAAATCTGCAAAAGAAATTATTTCAGCAGTTGATTTTTTTAATACTCGCTCGAAAGTAGACCTCATTATCATTGCTAGAGGAGGTGGAGGACCAGAAGATCTACTCCCATTTAATGATGAGGCGGTAGTTAGATCGGCTTTCGGTTCAAAGATTCCAATAATTTCCGCAATAGGTCATGAAACTGACTTTACACTTCTGGATTTTGTTGCAGATGTAAGAGCAGCAACCCCAACGGCAGCAGCGGAAATCGCCCTTCCAGAAATAAAAAATTTACAAAGACAAATTTCCGAAATGTTTAGAAACCTAAAATTTACCATTGAGCTTATTTTTAAGAGCGCTAATGAAGAGCTTAATAATTTAAGCAAGTTTTTAAATGTAAATTCATTAAAAAATTTTATTAAACAAAATAACAACATGTTAATTTCCCTATCTAGAAACTTAAATTATTTTGCAAAAAATAACATCAAAGACAAAGCTACAAAAATAACCAATTTCTTTTTAAGATTAGACAATCTTAGCGTTCAAAAAGTTTTGAAAAGAGGTTTTGCCATAATAAAAGATACAAGGAAAAAAAAAATAATGAAGTCAGGCAACATTGAGAACGATCAATTAATTGACATTGAATTTTACAATGGGAGTATAGCTGCGAAAGTATTGAAAAAATGACGAACAAAGAAGCCAAATTAAAATACAAAGCTGGAAGTTTTGATGTGATTGTAGAGGGAGATTACGTTTTTTGCTCTGTATCTAAAAAACAAATTGCGCTACAGGATCTCAAGTATTGGAATGTAGAATTGCAAGAAGCTTATTTTTCCCCCGCGGAAGTGGCAAAAAAATTATCTCATGATTAAAAAGATATTTTTAAGTATTTTTTTACTGATTTTTTTTAGCAAAATATCCTTTGGTGTTGAGTTTCAAGGTGATTTTTCCGAAGGCGCATTAATCAAAGGAAAGATTTCTCCTTCTGGAAAAATATTTTTAGACAAAAAAATATTAAAAGTATCTAGCAATGGCCTTTTTGTCTTTGGAATAGAAAAAGGAAAAAAAAATATTTTAATAGAGATCGAGGAAAATGGAGAAAAAAAATTTTTTAATAAAAAAATAAAACAAAGAAAATTTTTAGTTCAAAAAATTAATTCTCTTCCGAAAAAAATGGTAAGCCCAGGCAAAGAAGAAATGACAAGAATAAAAAAAGAACAGGCTTTTTTTGATGGAATGCGCTCTGTAAATTCAAATAGTGAATTTTTTTATTCTAAATTTTTAAGGCCTGCGGAAGGAGTGGTTTCAGGGGTGTTTGGCAGTCAAAGAATTTTAAATGGAAAAACTAGAAACCCGCATCTAGGACTGGATATTGCAAATAAAAAAGGAACTCCCATTAAGGCAACAGCGGAAGGAGTGGTGACTCTTGCTGAAAAAAATTTATATTTTACCGGAGGTACCATCGCTATTGAGCATGGGCATGGTGTGACTTCGGTCTATTATCACTTAGATTCTTTAAACGTAGAAACCGGACAAAAAATTTCCCAAGGTCAGTTGATTGGCATGATGGGAGCCACGGGAAGAGCAACAGGTCCCCATTTGCATTTTGGTATTTATTGGAAGAAAATTCCTTTAGATCCAGAGCTAGTTTTTAAAAATTAAACTTTCCAGCGATTGTGAGTCCAAATCCATTGTCCTGGATTTTTTAGAATCATTTTTTCAATTTCTTGATTAATTTTTTTACCAATGCTTATTTCATTGTCTTTTTTTTCATTAATAACAAGAGGGGAAAAAATATCCATTATAAACTGGTATTTATCAACTCTGCGAATTGAAATAGGAACAATTTGATAATTGTATTTTAGGGCTAGTTGAGAGGGAATGGAGGTGGTAAATGCTTTTTCATTAAAAAAATCAATTCTTTTTCCTTGAGTAACACTCTGATCTACCATCACAGCAATATTGGTTTTTTTTTGAACAGCTTTTAAAAAGACTCTTGTTCCATCACCACCTTTTCCAGGAATTTTTTTAGGAATTTGATGGTTGCATATGTATTTTTTTCTCCAATACTCCATTAAAGGATTGAGGAAAAAATTGTTCAAGGGCCTGTAAATTGCAGCTATATTCAAGCCTTTTCTATCCAATTCCATAGCCATCAATTCAAAATTAGCAAAATGACCCGAAACAAAAACAGTAGATTTTCCATTTGATTGGATCGAATCTAGAATTTCAGCTCCATTAATTGCTATATGCCTGTCAGGGTTTTTTCTAAAATTTTTCAAGTATACGTATTCAGCAAAGGTTCTGCCAAAGTTACACCACATCTCTTTTGTATATTTTTTTTCATCTACACTATTTATTCGTGGAAAAGCTTTTTTAAGATTGGCTTGCACTCTTGTCTTGGATCTAAAGTAAGATCCTACGTACAAAGAAATAAAGCATCCCAAGTTTGATGCCAATTTTCTTCCCAATAACTTAAATATTAAAAATAAAAAAATGATAAAAATAAATTCTAAAAAATACTTAAGAGTTTTCATGGGAAGTGATTTTTTCTATTAGTTTTTTTTCATTATCAATAATTAATTCAGTACTCAGGTATTCAATATTCTTTCTCTCTTCTTCCTTAAGTCTTAAAAAATCTTTTTCAGTGGTTAGCAAAGTAAGGTTATGTTGTAGGGCATCTTTTCTTAATTGAGCGATATCCAAATCGCTATAAGAATAATGATCAGGAAAAAATCTGTAGTTACCTACATTAATGTTATTTTTTTTTAATAGATTCAAAAAATTAATATTATTTCCTACCCCAGAAAATGCAAAATAATTTTTATTTTTATAAAAATCTAAATTCAATATATGATATTTCGAATAAAAAATTGCTAAATTGTTATTATAAGATTTGATAATTTTCTCCAACTCTAAATTTGAATCTCCATTTATGCAAACAATGTCTGCATATAGCATTTTTTTTAAAGGCTCTCGTAGTGGACCGCTCGGTATAACGAATCCATTTCCAATTCCTTGTGCGGAGCTGAAACAAAGAATGGAAAGATCTTTTTTAATTCCCACGTCTTGAAATCCATCGTCTAAAATGACCAAATCACATTCTTCTCGTATGGCTTGTTGGATTGCTTCTTCTCTAGACTTTCCAGTAATCACTTGGCAATTTTTTTTTAATAAAGAAATCTCATCCTGATGATCCTGATAATCCTTCTTGATAATAGCCAGTTGAAATTTATTTTGCAAAAGAGATGCTATTTTAATTGCCAAGGGAGTTTTCCCAGTTCCACCAATATAAATGTTGCCAATGCAGATAACTTTAACTTCAAATTTTTTTTTATTAGTTATTGCTCCCCTAATGGATAGCGCCAAACAATAAAGGATCGTTAAGGGAAGTAGTAGTATAGGCCACAAAGAGAGTTTTTTTAGATCCCAGAAGGCTGGTTTTTTTAGATTCATTCTTTAATAAAAGAATTAAGGTAGTTAATGTGATCTAGCAATATTTTTTGACTATACTGTTCCATTGTCTCTTTAAATTTTGAGTTATTCATTGGTTTTTCGAATCCAGCAATCAAGCTATTTGCAAGAGAATCTGCTGAAGTCACCAGTTGAGATATTCCGTTATTACCTATAAAATCATAAATTTCAGTAAAATTATAGACATTAGGCCCATGAAATATGGAGCACCCCTCATGTGCTGGCTCAAGGGGGTTTTGACCTCCGTGAGCAATGATTGACCCACCTAAAAAAACTAGACCAACCTTGTTAAATATTTTTTTTGCCTCTCCATAAGAGTCAACAATATACAAATCTTTATTTTCAAGGGGTGAGGGTTCTTGGCTTTTTAATTGGTATGTTAAATTATTAGTTTCTATTAGATCTGTTATTTCTTTAATTCTTGTAATGTGTCTTGGTATTAAAATGCATTGAGATATAAATTTTTTTTCTTTTATATTTTTAATAGTTTGAATAACAAAATCTTCTTCACCCCGGTGAGTGCTCATAGCTACCCAGGAATAATTTATTTTTTTCTCAAAATTAAAATTACAATTATTTGACAGGTCATCTATTGAAACAAATTTAAGATTACCATAAAAATTTACACTTTTAATATTAAAAAATTCTATTAAAGATTTTACTTCTTTGCTTTGAGCGGTAATAGAATCAAACTGCCCAAGCATATTCTGAGAAAATTTGTTAATTAGTTTCCATCTGGAAAAAGACTTTTTGGAAAGTCTCGCATTTAATAAAATTAATTTAGAAATTTTTTTACACTGGAAAATAAGATTCGGCCATAGTTCTGATTCTACAAAAATAGATATTTTTGGTTTCCAGTGTCCAAGAAATTTTTTTACTATTATAGGTGTATCTAGAGGCGAGAATTGATGAATAACGTTAGGACTGTTTTTAAAAATTTTTGAACAATATTCAGAAGAGCTTAAAGTAACAGTTGTAATTAATATTCTGACATTTCCTTCTTTGCTATAATGAAAAATCAAGGGAACAATAGACTTGACCTCACCTAGGCTTGATGCGTGAAACCATATAACAGGACTATTATTTTCTATTTTATAAAAACCTAATTTCTCCAGGTATCTTGTTGGGTCTTCTTTTTTTTTTGCTACTCTTATTTTTAAAAAAAATTTAGCAAAGATGTGAAAAAAATAACTTAAGCATATATATAATGCGCGCATAGAAACTATTCAGCAATTTCTTGGTTGTATAATTTTTGGTATAGTTCTGATTTTTGAATTAATTCTTCGTGAGTTCCTTCCGCTACCAAACTTCCTTCGGAAAGAACTAGAATTTTATTTGCATTTTTTATTGTGGATAGTCTATGTGCTATAATAATTGTAGTTCGGTTTTTAATGAGATTGTCTACCGCATATTTTATTTTTGCCTCGGATTCAGAATCGAGAGCAGAAGTTGCTTCATCTAGCAATATAATGGAGCTATTTTTAAGAATAGCTCTTGCAATTGATATTCTCTGTTTTTGACCTCCGGATAATTTAACTCCATTTTCACCTACTATGGTGTCATATCCATTGGGAAGATCCCTGATAAAGTCATCTGCAGCTGCATTTTTGCTCGCAGAAAGAATATCTTCTTTGCTAGCATCTAATCTCCCATACCTAATATTGGCCTCCACCGTATCGTCAAATAAAATTGTTTCTTGTGAGACTAGGGCAATTTCTTTTCTTAACGATTTAAGATTAACGTCGTTAATATTTTGACCGTCTATTGTAATAGATCCGCTATTAATATTATAAAATATTGGAATTAAATTAATAAAACTAGATTTTCCAGAGCCACTCTTTCCCACTAAAGCAACGGTATTACCCCCTGAAATTTTTGTTGTAATTTTTTTTATTGCATTCGTCCCATCGGGGTAAGAAAAACTGACATCATCAAATATAATTTCCTTATTTTTTATAACTAAATCATTTTTTCTAGGATCGTTAGAGACATAGTCTTTATTGTCTAGAAGTTCGTATATTCTTCTTGCTGCAACAAGACCTTCGTTAACTCCAATGTTAACTCCAGATAAAGCTCTAACAGGCTGGTAGGCAAGCATCAGCGCTGTTAAAAAAGAAAAAAAACTGCCAACTTCTATCTGATTGTTTATGCTTAAATAACCACCCGCAAATACAACGATAGCAATTGCGACGCCAGTAATAGTTTCCATTACAGGCGCGGCTCCAAGCCTTGTTCTTTCAACTTTTGTCATTTTTTCAATTCTATCTTCGATAATATTTCTGAAATTTTTTAACTCCTGATCTTCTCTTTGAAAAATTTTAATAACCGAGGTTGCCTTTAATATTTCTGATAGAAATTTTGTAAATACCTCACTTGCGAGCAAGCTTTGGTTTACAAACTTTCCCATTCTTTTACCAAATTTTTTGGAAAAAAATGCAGCAACTGGTATCATTATAATAGCCAACAGGCTGAGTTTCCAGTTTTGATAAAACATCAAACCCAATAAGGCTATTAGGGTAAAAAACTCTTTTAGAGCAGAAATTGCAATGCCATTAATCACATTAAGCAAAACCTGAGTATCGTTAGTAAAGTTGGAAATAAATTTACCAGAATGTTTGCTGACCAAAAAAGACGTATCTGACTTCAAAATCTTATTAGCCATAAGAATCTGAATATTTTTAGTTATATTAAATGAGATTTTAATAGTTTTGATTCTAATAATATAAAGAGAGACTGATTTAATAATAAAGGCTGAAACAATAAGCGCTGGAATAATAATTAAAAGAGTTTTGTTTTTTTCGATAAATATTTTTTTAATAGCTGGGTCGAGTAACCAGGCAACAGCCGCAGTGGCTAAGGCCGAAACAATTATAAACAAAAAGATAATCAGAACTTGTGACAAATATCTTTTAACCTGAGTTCTAAAAATTCTTTTAATTAGTTCAAATCTGGTCATTATTTGCCTGCTATAGTCATCTTATCGATCATTATAGACGGAGAATTTGTTGCGTAAATAAATTCAAGGTCATTTGCTAAAGCTAAATTTTTGTACATTTCTAGCAGGTTTCCAGCAATAGTGATTTCATTTACCGCATAACTGAGCTCTCCATTCTCAATTAAAATCCCAGAAGCACCAACACTATAATCTCCGGTAATTGTGTCAGAACCTCGACCAATCAGATCGGTAATATAAAGAGCTTTTTTTTGATCAAGTATCATTGCATCAAGTGTAATTTTTCCATTTTCAAAAAATAAATTAGTGCTGCCACCGCTTCTTCCATTGGTCTGCATTTTTAAAATATTTGCATGATAGGTATCTAAAAAAATATTTTGCAATTTTCCATTTTTAACTAATTCAATTTTGTTACTTGTCACTCCCTCAGAATCGAAAGGCTGAGACCCTAAGCCCATCTTAATTAAAGGATCATCAAAAATATTAATGTCATTTCCAAATATTTCTTTATTGAGCTTGTCTTTTAAAAAGGTAGTTCCCCTTGAAAACGCAGAACCAGATATAGCTCCAGCAAAACTTGAGAGTAAACTTTTCGATATTCGTTTATCAAATATAACAGGCAGTTTCGCGCTATCTATTTTTTTTGCATCAAGTCTTCGAGCAGCTCTTTTGGCTGCAGAAGATCCTATTTCCTTTGCAGAGAGTAATTTGTCAGAAAATCTTTTTGTAGAATATTCATAATCCGTTTCCATTAGCCCGTTGTTTTCAGCAACAACAGCGCAACCAGCTGAAAACATAGATGTCTCATAGCCCTTTGAGAATCCAAGACTGTTTGCTAAAATAAAATTAGATTTTGCTTCTGAAAAAGAACATCCATTAGAGTTGGTAATTTTTTTATTTTTAAATGCCTCTTCTTCCATTTCTTGCAAAAAATGAATTTTGTTTTCAGTTGCTATATTTCTTTCATCAAATAAGTTTAAAAATATATCTTCTTGTGCCAATCTATTTTTATCTGGCATGGATGAATTTGGATCTTCAGGAGTTATTTTTGTCATTTCCACAACTCTTTCTATGAGAGCGGTAAGATCTGCCTCTTTAACATTTGATGAAGAAACATTAGATTTTCTTTTTCCTATATATACAGTGAGCCCAACGGACAAGCTGTCCGATCTGTCTGATTGATCAACTTTTTTATTTCGACAAGAAATGCTTTCAGAAATAGAGTTGCTCACGCCTAGCTCACAGTCAGTTGCCCCAAGTTTTTTTGCTCGGTCTAAACAAAATTGGGAAATATTTTCTAAAAATTTTTTATCTTTAACCATGATTTATTGTTAACATTAATGTGAGAAATATAGATAAACCATAATAATTATTTAATGCAAATAATTTTGAGTTTTTCTCAGGTTTCTTCTTGTCGTAAGCATGTATTTGAAAGAACAAGACAGAGCTTGATAGAATAGCCAAAACATAGAGAGCAAAATTTGCATTCATTAGCGCCAACGAAACTAGCAATAAAATAATAGACGCTAGGTAACAAAAGAGCAAAAAAGATTTAATTTGTTTTTCAAACTTTATGGAAGTGGATTTGACTCCTATTTTGAGGTCATCTTTGATGTCTTGCATGCCATATATCGTGTCGTATCCAAGGGTCCAAAAAATGGCAGAAGCATAAAGTGCCGTGGGCGTTAAAGAAAATTCATTTCCTAAAACAAGCCATCCGAGAATCACACCCCAGTTAAAAGTAATACCCAAAAAAAGCTGTGGCCAATAAGTTATTCTTTTCATGAACGGGTACAAAGCAACCAACACACCAGAGCTTAAGCCAAAAATAATTGAACTTAGATTAAACTGAGCGAGTATGATTAGTGAAAAAAAAATTAGAACTAAAATGATAAGCCAGCTCGAGCCCACAGAAACCGTTCCTTTGGCAATTGGCCTTTCTTTCGTTCTTTTTACTTTAATATCTATTTTTCGATCAACGATGTCATTGTATACGCACCCAGCACTTCTCATGAGAATTGATCCTATAAAAAATAAAAGCAAATATTTGTAGAATACTAAGTCGCTGCTAATGCCCACACTACCAATGGCAAGACCCCAGGTGCAGGGCCAAAAAAGTAAAAAAATTCCAGTAGGCTTATCCAGCCTAATAAGTTTGATATATTTTTTCATTATTAAAATTAAATTACTGCTTATAGGATTTTTTTTAACTGCATTAAATTACTAATAGTTTTTTTAGGTTTGAAATCTAAATTATCAAAAATTTTATTTACTCTATTTACCCATATCGACTGGAAACCATAAGATCTAGATCCAACAACATCCCAGCTATTTGAGCTTAAGAAGCAAACCTCTCTTGGTCTGCAAGAATATTTTTTGGTTACTAGCTGATATACCTTGGGATCTGGTTTGTAGATTTTTACTTCCTCAATAGAAATAATAGAATCAAAAAGTTTTTCAATTTTTGCTCTTTTTGTTAATTGTCCCAATAGTTCCGGTGTTCCATTGGAAAGAATGCAACATTTTATTTTTTTTTTCTTAAGATATAAAAGCGTTTTTTTTAATTCTGGATAGACCTCTAATTCTTTATAAAGTTTTAAGAGTTCCTTTTTATATTTTGGTTTTATGCTGTGAACTTTCATGGCGTAATCCAATGAATCTTTTGTAATTTTCCAGAAATCCCTATGGTTTTTCATCAAGCTTCTCAACCAAGTATATTCTAACTGAGTGGTTCTCCAGGTATTAGAAAACTCAAGCCATGATTTTCCAATTTTATTTTTAACAAGCTTGGCTGCAGAATTGATATCAAAACAAGTGCCATAGGCATCAAAAGCACAAACTTTAATATTCGAAATTTTATTTTTCATATATACAATTTAATGTATGGAGAAAAAAATTAGAATATTTTTTAACAAAACACTAGAAGAAAATAAAAAAATTACACTAGATAAAGAACAATCCCACTATGTAAGCAATGTTATGCGTCTAGAGATTGGTAGCGAGCTTTTGTTATTTAACGGAAGAGAGGGAGAGTTCTTGGGAAAAGTTGTCTCTTGTAGCAAAAAACAAACGATCATTCTTTTGGTTAAAAAAAAAAGGGAACAGACAGGGCCAAAAAATGTCTCGTTGGCCTTTTGTCCATTGAAAGGTCCTAGATTAGATTTTTTAATTCAGAAGTGTACAGAAATAGGATTGAAAACTTTTATTCCAGTAATTTCAGATCACACCATTAATAGAAAAATTAATAAACAAAGATTAGAAAAAATTATTATAGAGGCTTGTGAGCAGTCTGATCAGCTAACGATACCAAACCTTTTGGAGCCCTTAAGCTTTAAGGAATTTGCTCAGTCATTAAATAGTAGTGATTCTGTTTTGTTTGCGGATATCAACTCAGAAAACAATTCTTTGGACAAAGTATTACAAAGCAAGGAAGGTAAATTTGTTTTATTTATAGGACCAGAGGGTGATTTTTCGCCTCAAGAAAGAAAAGAAATTGCAAATGATAATAAATTTAAAAGCTTCTCCTTGGGAAAAAATATTTTAAGATCTGAAACGGCAGCAATGTCTGGCTTGGTGTTAATAAATTTTTTATTAAATTAAAGCTGTGTTCCACCAACGGTAATCTGATCTACCAAGATAGAGGGTTGTCCAACACCAACAGGAACCCATTGACCATTTTTTCCACAAGTTCCAATACCAGGATCTAATTGCATATCATTTCCAACCATAGAAACTTTAGTCAAAATATCTGGGCCATTACCAATTAAAGTAGCCCCTTTTACTGGAGCACCAATTTTTCCATTATTAATTTCGTAAGCTTCTGTGCATGAAAAAACAAATTTACCGTTAGTGATATCTACTTGCCCGCCACCAAAAGAAACTGCAAAAATACCCTTGTCTACAGACTTGATCATTTCTTCTTGGGAATGTTTTCCATTCAGCATGAATGTGTTTGTCATTCTTGGCATTGGTGCACACTCAAAACTTTCTCTTCTTCCGTTACCAGTTGATTTTGTTTTCATTAAGCGAGCATTAAGTCTGTCCTGCATATAATTTTTTAAAATTCCATTTTCTATAAGAACGGTTCTTGAGGAAGGAGTTCCTTCATCATCAATGGTGATAGAGCCTCTTCTATTTGCAATTGTTCCGTCATCGACAATAGTTACATGTTCACTTGCTACTTTTTGATTCATTAAATTATGAAAAGCAGATGTTTTCTTTCTGTTGAAATCACCCTCCAGCCCATGACCTATAGCTTCGTGCAATAATATTCCAGGCCAACCTGGTCCTAAAACAACTTTCATTTCACCAGCAGGAGCATCTTTGCTTTCAAGATTAATCATTGCTTGTTGGTATGCTTTATCACATATTTTTTTCCAATCGTTGTTTGCAATGTAGTCATCATAACTCATTCTTCCACCAGTCCCGTAGGATCCAGTTTCTCTTCTTCCATTTTTTTCAACCATTACAGAAACATTGAATCTAATTAACGGCCTAATATCTCGAAAGCTTTGCGAGTCAGTTTTGATAATTTCAATTTCTTGATATTCACCAGATATAGAAGCGGTCACCTGTTTAATTAAAGAATCTTTTTTTCTCAAATACTCATCTACATTTTTTAATATAGATATCTTTGTACTAAATGGTTTTGCTTCAATCGGATTAACATCTGAATACATTTTGGAATTAGATCTTGGTGGCGAACTATCGGTTTTGCCATTTTTATTTTTTAATCCTGCGAGCAAATTTTTTGAAGCTTCGGTTAAGGATTTTTTTGAAATTTCATTAGAGTGAGAGTAGGCGGTGACATCGTCGATAACAGCCCTTAGACCGTAGCCAATAGAAGTGTCATAACTTGTATTTTTAATTTTATTGTCATCAAGCACAAAAGACTCACTTTTGGAATTTTCAAAAAATAACTCACCGTCATCGCAGTTTTTCATCGTTTCAGACACAAGCTGCTCAGCTTCTTTGCGAGTTAGATCGGTATCTGTAAAAAAAGTACTCATTAGGGCTATAATTTTTTTTAATTTTTAGTTTACTTTGTATACCTTTTGTCAAAATGTCGCAAAGTTAACAATGCTTTGTTTTGCTATAAGGACAATGAATTATGAAAAAAATTATTATCTCACTTATTCTATTTTTAATAAGCACAAACAGTTTTGCAGATCAGCCAAAAAATTGGCAAATGGGCTATCAAGAAGGCGTGACTTCAGTGATGCACGACCTTATTTTTATGCACGACTATATTTTGTTGCCTATCGTTACCGCTATTTCGTTTTTTGTTTTGTTTTTAATTCTTTATGCGGGTTTTAAATTTAGAGCTTCTAAAAATCCAAACCCTTCAAAAACATCTCACAACACTCTTATCGAAATTTTATGGACTGTTATTCCTTGTTTGATCCTGGTGGTTATCGCAGTTCCATCTTTTAAATTATTATATAAGCAAGATGTAATTCCAAAAGCAGACGTTACCATTAAGGCAACTGGCTATCAGTGGTACTGGGGATATGAATACCCAGATGAAAAAATAGCTTTTGATTCTGTTATGGTCGAAACAAAAGATTTAAAACCAGGGCAGCCTAGACTTTTATCAACTGATACACGCGTAGTTGTTCCAGTAAATAAAACTGTAGTAGTTTTAATTACCGCAAATGACGTTCTTCATGCATGGGCAGTTCCAGCATTTGGAGTTAAAAGAGATGCTGTACCAGGAAGAATAAACCAAACTTGGTTTAAGGCAGAAAAAGAAGGAGTTTATTACGGACAATGTTCAGAGCTTTGCGGAATTAAACATGCGTTTATGCCAATCACAGTTGAAGTGGTATCGCAGGAAAAATATAATGAATGGATTGAAATGGCGAAGAAAAAATTTGCAATGTATCCAACCAATAATAATTTAGTAGCGCAAAATAAAAAATAGGAGAAACTAATGGCAACTTATTCATCAGCAGCTGACGGTCATCACGAGAGTCACCCGACGGGTTGGAAAAGATGGGCATTTTCTACCAACCATAAAGACATAGGAACCATGTATTTGATTTTTGCTATTATGGCAGGAATTATTGGAACTACCTTTTCTGTTTTGATGAGAATGGAGTTGATGCATCCAGGAGACGGAATCTTGGGCGGCAATTACCATCTCTACAATGTTTTGGTTACGGGACATGGCTTGATTATGATTTTCTTTATGGTGATGCCAGCAATGATTGGTGGGTTTGGAAATTGGTTTGTTCCTTTAATGATTGGCGCACCCGACATGGCCTTCCCAAGAATGAATAATATTTCTTTTTGGTTGTTGCCAGCAGCCTTTATACTTCTTTTAGCGTCTATATTCGTCGAAGGTCCCGCAGGTCAAAATGGAGTGGGTGGTGGATGGACCATATACCCTCCTTTATCTTCAAAGGCCGGACAGCCAGGACCCGCAATGGATCTTGCCATTTTCAGTCTTCACCTTGCCGGAGCATCTTCAATACTTGGCGCAATTAATTTTATAACAACGATTTTTAATATGAGAGCACCAGGCATGACATTGCATAAGATGCCTTTGTTTGTGTGGTCCATGTTAGTGACTGCTTTTTTATTATTACTTTCTTTGCCAGTTTTGGCAGGAGCAATCACAATGTTGCTTACAGATAGAAATTTTGGAACTTCTTTTTTCAATCCTCAAGGAGGAGGGGATCCAGTACTGTTTCAGCATTTATTTTGGTTCTTCGGACACCCAGAGGTTTACATTATGATCTTGCCAGGCTTTGGAATGGTTAGTCATATTATTTCTACTTTTTCTAGAAAACCAGTTTTTGGATATCTTGGAATGGCTTATGCTATGGTTTCCATTGGTGTAGTCGGCTTTGTAGTCTGGGCGCATCATATGTACACAGTCGGAATGGGCGTTGATACCAAGGCATACTTTGTTTTTGCAACAATGGTTATTGCCGTTCCTACAGGAATTAAAGTTTTTTCTTGGATTGCTACAATGTGGGGAGGCTCCGTAACATTTAAAACTCCAATGCTATGGGCTTTGGGATTTGTTTTTTTATTCACAGTGGGAGGAGTAACAGGAGTTGTTTTGGCCAATGCGGGTGTAGACACTTCATTGCACGATACTTATTATGTTGTGGCTCACTTTCATTACGTTTTATCTTTAGGAGCTGTTTTTTCAATTTTTGCAGGATTTTATTATTGGTTCAGCAAAATGACAGGCTATGAGTATTCTGAATTTTTAGGAAAACTTCATTTCTGGATCACTTTTATTGGAGTGAATTTGTTGTTTTTCCCTCAGCATTTTCTAGGGCTGGCTGGTATGCCAAGAAGATACGCCGATTATCCAGATGCATTTGCTGGATGGAATTATGTATCGTCGGTAGGTTCTTATATTTCTGCTTTTGGAGTTTTGGTATTTTTTGCGATGATTATTCATGCATTTGCAAGAGGAAAGCAGGCAGCTAATAACCCTTGGGGAGAAGGAGCTACTACTTTGGAGTGGACGTTGACTTCTCCACCTCCTTTCCACCAATTCAACGAGTTGCCAGAAATTAAATAGATTTAATAATAATAATTTAATTAGGGATCGTCTTGTCGTAATCGACATCTTTTTTAGCAGTTATCACCGTAGCTATGCCTATAGTCAATAATGTAAATGATAAAATAATATAAAGATATTTTGAATCAAAAAGATTAAACACATACATAAATACTGCTGCAGATACCAACACAATTGGAATTACAAGTTGTAGTCTAACAATCTTTGATTGCTTATTAATAAGATTTTTATTTATCTCTAAGCCGGCAACTAAGAAATCTCTAAGAGATAGAAAGTTAATTACTTTTTTATCATCAGACAGAATAGTGATATGTCTGGCGTTCTTTTCTTTAATTTGTTCTATCGCATAGTCAATTGTGTGGTGCTCATAAGCGTGAGCTAAATTCTCTGTTCGCATTATTTCTTTAGCTTCTACCAAGTCAGAATCTCTCCCTTCGGCTACAAGTTTTATAGCCATGTCTCTTTCCGACAGAACACCTAAAAAATTATCTTCCATATCAACTATTGGAGCAGACCCAATATTTTTTTCTTTAAAATTTGATGCTATTTCAGAAACCGTTGTAGTTGGTAGAAACCTTATTGGACCCGTCGGTCTTTCTTCTATAATTCCTAATCTTACCAGGTCACCAATGGTAATTTTTTTCATAATTTCCTTAGATTTATTATCTATTTGTTAATATTATAATCTATGCTAATATTGCATAGCAATTTAAATTATGAGTTCAGAATATACCATTTTATCTGCAATAATCACAATCATTGCCTTATTCTTATATTTTTCATGGTTTGTGAGCTCTTTGCGTTTTAATAATCAAAAACTTAAAATGAAAAGTTCAAATGAAAGATATGAAGAAAAATCTTTTTTAAAAAGCTTTGCAGACCCGGACATGGGAAGCAAAAGCATTGCTTTTTTTTTAATACTAATAATTTTATTTTTAATTTATAAATTTGTTTTTTTGCAGTAATTAAAATTATTACTAACTACTACCGGCAATAAAATAAAATAGTCTTGTAAAAACAGTGTATTTGGATTCGGCTGCCATCATAAAAATAAACCCAGCAATTGCTGTCATAGGCCACAACAAGACATTAACCAGCGCATATCGCTCCCAGAGTAAATGCATAAAAAAAGCCATAATTAATCCAGCCTTAGCCAGCATAAAAAATATTATTAATGACCATCTTAACAAGCCTTGAAATTGAAGATAATCAACAGCATAAGAAAAGCCACTTAGTAAAAATAAAAGACCCCAAATCCACAGGTAAATACCAAGTCCGTGGGTTGATGGTAATTCTTCTTTATTTTTTATATCGTCGTTCATAATTTTTTTAAATCACCATAAGTAGAAAAATGCAAAAATAAAAACCCAAACCAAGTCTACAAAGTGCCAATACAAACCTAGAATTTCAATTGCTACATAATCTGACTTCATGCCGGTAAAAAATCCTCTTCTGCCAGTATCAAAATCACCTCTCCATGTTTTTCTAGCAAAAATTAAAAGGAAAATTACTCCAATTGAAACGTGTGTTCCATGAAATCCAGTAACCATAAAAAAAATTGCTCCAAATTGATTTGCGCCCATGGGGTTAGCCCAGGGCCTAACACCCTCATGGAAAATTAATTTTGTCCATTCAAAGATTTGCATACCAACAAAAGCCATTCCACCAATTGCTGTAAATAAAATAAATAATGCACAAAGTTTTCTTTTTCTTTCGTAACCAAATTTGACAGCAAGCGCCATTGTTCCACTGCTTGTGATTAACACAAAGGTCATAATTGCGATTAGCAAGAGAGGAACATGCACTCCAAACATTTCAAGAGCAAAAACTTCGCTTGCATTAGGCCATGGCATGGGAGTTGAGCTCCTGGCTGACATGTAGGAAATTAAAAAACAACTAAAAACGAATGTATCACTAAGTAGGAATATCCACATCATTGCCTTCCCCCACTTAACTCCTTTAAATGTAACTTGATCCGAAGAAAAGTCGTGCGTTAGCCCCTTAAATCCCTTGGGCAAATTAGATAGGTTATTACTCATTTTTTTCCATTAGCTGTTAATCATAAGTCCAAATAGCACTAGCCAAACTAAAAATAAAAAATGCCAATAAATTCCACACAATTTAATGCCACTTTGTATTGATAAAATCCCGGCGCTGTTAGCATAAAGTCTTTGAGTTACTTTTTTTAAAAAAAACAAACCACCGAACAAATGTAACACATGCAAACTTGTAAAAAGATAAAAATAAGAATTGGCAATATTAGAGGTGAAAAAATAACCTTGTTCGACAAGTTGTTGCCATGCAATTAACTGACCAATAAAAAAAACAATTGAAAGAAAACCAATTATCAAAAGTAAATTTTTAACTATTTTAAAACCTTGTAGATCAGACTTATTTTTTGTTAGATGAAATAATATGCTACTTAAAAACAATACAAAAGTATTAAACCACAATAACTTTGGCTCAGGCATTTTTTGCCAATCGTGAAGCAACATTCTGTCCGCATAAGTAACTATAAACAACGAAAAAAAAATTATACTAACTGTTATTATACCCCTAAGACCCAAGTGTGCGTTTGTTAAATTTATTGTTTTGCCATCATGAAGATTGTCTTGCACTACCTGTTCCGGATCCCAAGGCTTTTCAGCCAACAAATCAAATAAATTATTCTCTTTTTTGGTCACTAAGTTTTTTCTACTTTCGCCCCCAGAACTTCACTGGGAGAAACATTTTGTGGTATGAAATCTTCCTTTGCACCAGGAACGCTGTAGTCATAAGCCCATCGATAAACAACTGGTAAATTTTTTCCAAAATTTCCATGTTGTGGAGGAACATGTTCCGTTTGCCACTCTAGGGAGCATGCTTGCCAGGGGTTTCTGCCAGCAATTTTCCCAAGTCGTATACTAGAAATAATATTGTATAGAAATATTATTTGAGCAAATCCTACAACTAGTGCTGCCACAGTGATAAATTGATTTAAACCTTCTGCAGAAGTAGAAATGTATGGGCTATTATACATTTCATAATATCTTCTAGGAACTCCTATAAAACCCAAGTAGTGCATTGGAAAATAAATTGAATAAGATCCTAAAAAAGTTACCCAAAAATGAAATTTTCCCATTGCTTCATTTAAAAACCTACCAGTAATCAATGGATACCAATGGTAAATAGCCCCAAAAATGACAAGTATAGGCGCAATACCCATCACCATATGAAAATGAGCAACTACAAAATAAGTATCCGAAAGAGGAACATCGACTATTACATTCCCTAAAAATAAACCAGTAATTCCTCCGTTAACAAAGGTGATAATAAAGCCTAGAGAGAATAGCATTGGTATATTGAGTCTTATATTCCCTCTCCATAATGTTAAAACCCAATTATAAACTTTAAGTGCTGTTGGTACCGCAATTATCAATGTGGTCGTTGCAAAGAAAAAACCAAACCAAGGATTCATTCCACTCACATACATATGATGAGCCCAAACAAAAAAACTTAAAGCTCCTATAATCACAATAGCCCAAACCATCATTCTATATCCAAAGATATTTTTTCTAGCATGGACTGAAATTAAATCAGAAACTATTCCAAAAGCAGGTAGGGCAACAATATAAACCTCAGGGTGTCCAAAAAACCAAAAAAGGTGCTGAAATAAAATTGGGCTTCCTCCTCCATATTTTAAATGCTCACCCAGCTGAACCATTGCCGGCATAAAGAAACTTGTTCCAAGCAAACTATCAAGCGTCATCATTATGCAGCTAACTATTAATGCAGGGAATGCTAGCATCGCCAAAACAGTAGCTACAAAGATTCCCCAAATTGTTAAAGGCATTCTCATGAGAGTCATACCTCTCGTTCTAGCCTGAAGAATTGTTATAATATAGTTGAGGCCACCCATGGTAAATCCAATAACAAAAAGAGAAAGTGACAAAAGCATTAATATGATTCCTCCATCTGAACCTAGCGTCCCAGAGGTTATTGCTTGAGGAGGGTAGAGAGTCCACCCAGCTCCCGTGGGGCCTCCTGGAACAAAAAAACTAGATACCAAAACCAAGACAGCAATAAAATACATCCAAAAACTAATCATATTCAAATATGGAAAAACCATATCTCGCGATCCGACCATAAGAGGTATTAAAAAATTTCCAAAGCCACCCAAAAATAATGCGGTTAGAAAATAAACAACCATTATCATCCCATGCATAGTCATAAATTGATAATAGCCTGCAGGACCCAAAAAAGAAAAAACATCAGGAAACCCAAGCTGCAATCTCATTAACCATGACAAAACCAAAGCAAGCAATCCAATGGCAATAGCAGTAATTGAATATTGAACGCCGATTACCTTTGCGTCTTGACAAAAAATCCATTTAGTTAGGAAGCTTTTTGGATGATATAAATCTTGTTCGGGAATTTCAGATTCAATTTGATTCTCTTCTTTTGATGAATCATGTCTGTTGTCAGACACTGCAGATGACTTGGCTTCAATCCCAAAATTTCGTTCAGGAAAATCCTCAGACATTTTTCTCCTCCCTCAAACCTCAACATAGCCTATTCATGGCAAGATATGCAAATTTTAGATAGATTAAAAAAACAATGAAAAATGTAAAGATTTATAATATTTTGGTGCTTTATTGGCACACCCTCTTTGTAGCTTCCTAAGAGTTATTTGTTTAGTTTTGCTATTTTTTCAAAAGAAGGCTTTGAAACAGTCTGCTCGTAGGATTTTTGTTTTGCCAACCATTTGTTATAATTTATTTCTTCATCCACTATTACTTTTCCTCTCATAGCATAATGGCCAGTTCCACAGAATTCGGCACACAAAACTTCAAATGTTCCTACCTTGGTAGGTTCAAACCAATAATAAGTTATGGACCCAGGCAGCATATCCATCTTGGCCCTAAATTGAGGAATATAAAAATTATGCAAAACATCTGTAGATCTTAAAAGAACTTTTACAGGTTTGTTTTTTAAAAGATGTAGAGCTCCATTGGCAATTATAATATCATCATTACCATTTTTGTCTTCTTGACTAATTCCGAATGGATTTTTATCATTAATATTTTTAATGTCTGTTTTTCCAAGCTTTCCGTCCTTACCAGGCAGTCTGTAGCCCCAACCCCACTGGTAAGCCATTACTTCAATTTCATAAGCATCTTTTGGGACGGTTACATATTTATTCCAAACAAACAAACCTGGAGCAAGCAGAGCCGCAACTCCCAAAGTAGTAATGAGGGTGAGTCTAAATTCAAGTTTGCTATCTTCAGGCTTATATTCTGATCGTCTTTCTTTTTGATATTTAAATTTCCAAACGCAATAAACCATAAATAGTCCTACTGCGATAAAAACAAATCCAGTAACCCAGAAAGTTAGAATGATGGTATCGTCAATACTTCCCCAATTCGATGCAATAGGAGTCCACCACCATGGTGTTAAAATATGAAAAACAACCGATCCAATTAAAACTAAAAGAAAAACAATGGCTACAGTCATCTAGCTTTCCTATCGAGGTATTTTTTAAAATACTGCCTAAAGTATTTTTGATAATAGTATTTAAATAAAAAGAAAAAAATAAAAGAAAAGCATATGACCGTCACTGCGATCTTTGCTCCAGAATTGTCACTGACACAAACTGCGCACATCTACCCCCCCCTTGGTTGTTGTGTACTCAAGAATTTTGAGACTATTAGTCTTACTTATTCTTATGATAATATATGCTACATTAGTCTCACTTGTAAATTTTAGTTATTGCTATAATCACTGAATTATTAATGCGTTATTAGGTAGCGTATTTAAAAAAAGGAGAAAATTTGTCTAATATCAAGAGCAATTATAGAAAAGAGGAAAAATTTTATTTTTTTTTTCACATAAAGTCTCTCTTCTTGCTAATGAAGCCAAGAGTTATGTCTCTTGTTATTTTTACGTGCTTAGTGGGCATGGTTATTGCCCCTGGAAATATAGATTTATATGGAAATTTTGCATCTTTGGTTATAGTTGCAGTAGGAGCTGGAGCTTCAGGAATGCTTAATATGTGGTACGATTCAGACATTGATGCAATCATGTCTAGAACATGTTTAAGGCCAATACCAAGTGGACAGCTTAAAAGACAAGAAGCCTTGTTTTATGGAATTATACTTTCTGTTTTTTCTATTTTATCTTTGTATTATTTTGCAAATTTTTTATCAGCATCCTTATTGGCTTTTACAATCTTTTTCTACGTATTCATTTATACAATATGGTTAAAAAGAAAGACACCACAAAATATAGTTATAGGAGGTGCGGCAGGAGCATTTCCTCCAGTGATTGGTTGGGCAATTTCTGCCAATACCATTTCTATCGAACCACTCATTCTTTTTTTAATTATTTTTTTTTGGACACCTTCCCACTTTTGGGCGTTAAGTTTGTATAAAAATGAAGATTATAAAAAAGCAAAAATTCCCATGCTATCGGTTGTGAGTGGGGAAGAGGTAACCAAAAAGAATATTTTATTTTACTCTATTATTCTTTGGCCAGTGACCTTGGCCCCATACTTTTTGAATTTTGCCAGCTATTCAAATTTAATTTTTGTAGTGGTGTTCGGATTGTTTTATATTTTTTTATCTTTTAAATTATTGATTAGCAAAATAAAATCTGTTTCACATAAGATTGCTAGAAATATATTTGCGTTTTCAATTTTTTATCTTTTTTTTATTTTTTCAACCATTTTAATAGACAATTATTTTTTTCTTTAAACTTATGAATTTAAAAAACAAAAATAGATTAGTAGCATGGGTGTTGATGGCTTTGATGGTATTCTTCTTCTTCTACACAATCGCAAATATAACGGGAATCTTTAATAGACCCTTATGATCAAGCCGAAACAAAAAAAATTAAATCCATTATATTTAGTAGCTATTTTTTTTATTATGCTTGGACTGTCTTTCGCATCAGTACCCTTGTACGATCTTTTTTGTAGAGTCACAGGATTTGGTGGAACAACTCAAAAAACAGAACTATTACCAAAAGTTATCGTTAACAAAATTATTGCAATGCGGTTTGATACTAATATCGGAGGCACATTGCCAATTAGCTTCAGGGCAAAAGATAATTTGATCAACATCAAGCCAGGAGAGGTTAGGAATGCTTCTTTCGTAGTTAAAAATGAAACAGGCAACATACTTAAAGTTGTTGCAACTTTTAATGTTACCCCTGATTCGGTTGGCAAGTACTTCAATAAGCTCGAATGCTTTTGTTTTGAGCAACAGAAACTAGAAGCTAATGAGGTTAAGGAACTAAATTTATCTTATTATATCGATCCAGAAATAGCAAAAGACCCAGCGACCAAAAACGTCAAAGATATAACTTTCTCTTATACTTTATTTGAAGTAGACAAGCTTCAGAATTAATTATGTCCGCATCTGAAAAAAAACACGATTATCATCTAGTTGACCCAAGTCCTTGGCCAATTTTCTGCTCTATAGCTAGCTTAATACTATCTGTTGGAGCTGTTTATTATTTTAGAACCAAGAATCTTTGGTTGGTATTTATTGGTTTGGCAGTTCTTCTTTATGGAATGTTCATGTGGTTTAGGGACGTTGTGATCGAAGCAGAACACAAAGGCGATCACACACCAGTAGTTCAGCTTAGTCATCGTTATGGAATGATTTTATTTATAGCATCTGAAGTTATGTTTTTTGCTGCGTGGTTTTGGGCGTATTTTGATGCAAGTTTATTTCCAGACCAGAGCATCGGTGGCGTATGGCCTCCAAAAGGTATTCAAACATTGGATCCTTGGCATATACCTTTAATCAATACATTAATTTTACTACTGTCAGGAACAACAGTGACATGGTCTCACCATGCTCTATTGGAGAATGATAGAAAAAGTTTAATTCAAGGTTTGGTTCTTACAGTAATTCTAGGTTCTATTTTTACAATGTTTCAAGCGTACGAGTACATGCAAGCAACATTTAAATTGAGCACAGGTATTTACGGGGCCACATTTTACATGGCAACAGGTTTTCATGGATTTCACGTATTGGTAGGAACGATATTTTTAGCCGTTTGTCTATTTAGGGCAAAGCAAGGACATTACACCCCCGATCATCATTTTGGTTTTGAAGCTGCAGCTTGGTATTGGCACTTTGTCGATGTGGTTTGGTTATTTTTATTTGCTACAATATATATTTGGGGCAGCTAATTTTTTTTGAAAAAACATATATTTAATTTATTTTCATTCACAATAGTTATTTTACTTTTTTCCCTAGGTACTTGGCAGTTGCAGCGCTTAACATGGAAACAAGAGCTTATTGCTAATGTCAAAAATTCTATAGAGCGGCCAGCAATCACTTTTCAGATAGGAAAAGTTAGAGAATTTCAAAAAGTTAAACTAGCCGGAGCTTTACTCAAAGATAATTATTTTGTTTATCGTCTAAATGAAAAAGGAGAATATGGATTTAATTTGATATCTGTTTTAAAAATAGACCCAGAGTATTTTATTTTAATTCAAAGAGGCTGGATTCCCAAAATAGAAGAAAAATATAAAAAAAATACCAATAAAGATTATGTTAGTCTCGAGGGCATTGCTTACTCCTTAAAAGCAAAGGCCCCATTTACGCCAGAAAATAACAAAAATGAGAATTTTTTTTATCATATTGATGAAAAAAAAATCCAGAAATTATTGCAAATTAAAATAAGTCCATTTTTAATAATACAGTCATCAGCAGATCAGTTTTTTGATAATTTAAAAAACAAACAGAACACAAGCATGTCCAATAATCACCTGCAGTATGCAATCACTTGGTTTGTTTTGGGAATTTGTATAATAATCGCTTTCTGGTTTCTAAAAAAAAGATATAAATAAATATGCTGTATTTTAGCACGAGAAATAAACAAAAAACCTACAATTTTGAGCAAATTTTTCTCAATGCGTTAGCCAATGACGGCGGACTATACGTGCCAAAAGACATACCCAAGATGAGCATGGAAGAGATAAATTCGATGAAAGATTTTTCTTTTCAAAAGATGTCTTATGAAATTTTTAAAAAATTCACAGGAGATACCTTTGCCCCAAAAGAATTGGAAGAAATTATAAATAAGTCCTATTCTGTTTTTAGAAACAAAAAAATTGTAGATTTGAAGCTAATAGATAATATTTCTTGCGTGGAGCTTTTCCACGGACCGACTTTAGCTTTCAAAGATATAGCAATGCAAGTTTTGGGAAATATGTATGATCATTTGCTTGGAAAAAGTAAGAACAAAATGAATTTGATTACTGCGACCTCAGGAGACACAGGAGCTGCAGCGATTGATGCTCTTAAAAGTAAAAAATATGTAAATATTTTTGTACTACATCCAGAAAATAAAGTTTCTGAAACACAAAGAAGACTCATGACGTCTGTTTTAGATTCCAATGTGCACAACCTTGCCATTAAAGGAACCTTTGACGACTGTCAGCATTTGGTTAAAGAAATGTTCGCTGATCAAGACTTTAGAAATAGCATACAAATGTCCGGGGTTAACTCAATCAATTGGGCAAGAATAGTGGCCCAAATAGTTTATTATTTTTTTATTTATTTTCAGCAGAAAACCCCTGAAAAAAGAATGGTGATTTCCGTCCCCACAGGAAACTTTGGAGATATTTATGCAGGGTACATTGCTAAACAAATGGGCCTGCCCATTGAAAAGCTAATTATTGCTAGCAACCATAATAATTTATTAGAAAAATGTTTAAGCACAGGACTGTACAAGCCGTCAAAAGTTAACCCTTCCATTTCACCCAGCATGGATATTCAAGTTGCCAGTAACTTTGAAAGAATACTTTTTGATATTTGCTATCATGATGAATCAAGGGTTCAGTCTTTAATGAATGATTTAAAAGTAAAAAAAGAATTTCAACTAACAAAACAAGAGCTTACTAAACTTAACGAAAACTTTTTAGCATTTAGCATTAGTGAAGACGAGACCCTGCAAGCCATAAAAAATGTTTATCAGACAAGCAAGTCTGTCATTGACCCTCATTCTGCAATTGGATTTCAAGCACTAAAAAAATATAATAATTTTAAATCAGATTTTTCATATTTTTGTTTTGAAACGGCTCACCCATGTAAATTTCCAGAGGCAATTATAAAAGCAATTAATCAAGACCCGCCCATGCCCAATTTTGTTAAAGATATTTTAGATAAAGAAGAAAAGTTCGTTGTGTTGGACGGCAATCTAGAATTGTTAAAAAACTACATACAAGGCAAAGCTACTAACTAGATGAATTAATAGCTTTCCTAGCTTCCTCATCAACAAGATTGTTATATTTGTTGGTAGAATGTCCTTTGACCCATTGCCAATCTATATTTTTATCTTTCACCAGATCATCTAATTCCATCCACAGATCTTTATTCTTAACCGGCTGCTTAGCTGCTGTCATCCAGCCGTTTTTTTTCCAATTCTTGATCCAGCTTTCAATCCCATCTTTTACATATTTCGAGTCTGTGAAAATATTAATTTTTTGAGATTGCAATGGTTGTAAAGCTTTTATTACAGCAATCAATTCCATTCTATTATTTGTTGTCATCGGTTCAGACCCTGAAATTATTTTTTCATTGTTACCTGTGATAATGATAGCTGCCCAGCCACCTTTCCCAGGATTCCCTGAACAGGCACCGTCGCTATAAATGGTAATCACATTTTCCATTACGCTTATAATTCTTTGCGATTATTCATTTTATTATGAAATTTTATTTTCCTTAAATATTCATAAGGATTTTTAACTTTTACAATCGCATTTTTTTGCTGGTTTATGGTGTCATGTAGTCGAGTAAGAAAAAATCTTATAGCAGATCCCATCAATAGATTTGGAAGAGCTTTTATTTCATCTTTGTTTAATTTTCGTACAGACGAATAGCCATTTAAAATAGCTTCCATCTTTTTTCGATTCAGTTGATTTTTTTTGTCGAAACATAGTGCATTGATGCATATTGCCAAATCATAAACCAGGAAGTCATTGCATGCGAAATAAAAATCTATAAACCCACTAAATTTTTTTTTGATGAAAAAAATATTATCTGGAAAAAGATCTCCGTGAATAATCCCAGAAGGTATATTTTTTGGCCAATTTTTTTTTATGCGATTTAGAATTGTATCAATGAATTCATAAATGCCTGGAATTTTTTTATTTGCTTTTTTTTTAATAGACCTGTTTAGCTTAATCCAGGAATTAATAGACAGGTTGTTAGTTCTTTTGATTTTTGCCCCTTTGCCAACGATATGCAGTTTTGCAATATTTTTGCCTATTAATTTGTATTCATTTATAGAGTGATTGCTCTTGTCTTTGCCATACACAAAACTTGAAATAGACGCGTATTTATTTTTTATTTTGAAGACGTTTTTTTTATTTATATTTGAAATTGGTTTTGGACAGACTATTTTTTTTGCATTTAAATAAGACATTAAGTTTATAAAAAAAGGAAGTTCTTTTGAATTAACTCTTTTTTCGTAAAGAGTAAGAATGTATTTTCCAGATGTTGTATGGAGTAAGTAATTGGTATTTTCAATACCTTCCTTAATTCCTCTTAGTTTCCTTAAGGTCCCTAAGTGGTAGTTTTTTAAAATTGCAGCCACCTCAGAGAATGTTAGCTTAGTGTATATGGCCATTATTGAAGGTTTGATGGTAGCTTAAAATAAACGTTTTCTACTGTCGAGGAAATTTCTTCAATCTTAACATCTCTTAAAAGCTTGATCTGTTCAATCGTGTTATGCATTAATATTTCAGGAGCTGAAGCACCCGAAGATAGTCCTATATTTTTTGAGCGTAAGATTTCATCTTTGGGAAATTCAATATCGCTATGAATTAACATGCTATTTTTACAGCCATTTTTCTTAGCGACTTCTACCAATCTTTGAGAATTAGAGGAATTTGGGCTTCCTATTATTAGGAACAAATCACATTTAGGTGCGATAGACTTTACCGCATTCTGTCTATTAGTTGTTGCGTAGCAAATATCTTCTTTGATGGGACCTTTTATTCCAGGAATTTTTATTTTTAAAGTTTCTATTATTTCTCTTGTATCATCTACAGAAAGTGTTGTTTGCGTAATGTAGGCGTATTTTTTTTCTTTTTTTATTGATGAAATTTTTAAAACATCTTCCTTTGTTTGTATTAATTCCATATCCACACTTTTCAGCTGTCCCATTGTTCCAATTACCTCTGGATGGTCTTTGTGACCTATTAAGTATATATAATATCCCTGCCTATTAAGCTGTTCGGCTTCTCTGTGAACCTTGGAAACTAACGGGCAGGTCGCATCAATGTAAAAAAGATTTTTAAACTTAGCAGTTTCAACAACTTTCTTAGAAACGCCGTGGGCAGAAAAAATTACCGGTCTTGTTTTATCTTGTATTTCATCAAGCTCTCCAACAAAAATAGTACCCATGCCCTCCAATTCTTTAACAACATGTTTGTTATGTACAATTTCATGTCTAACATAAACTGGGGTTCCAAATTTTTGAATAGTTTTTTTAACAATTTCGACAGCTCTATCGACTCCAGCACAAAACCCTCGCGGACTTGCCAAATAAATATTTAAGATATTAAAATTTTTTTTTGTATGTTCCATAAATATACTCAAGCATTATATGTGGCAAAGTAAGGGATGCCAGTCCAATAAAGATAGTTCTTAGTATTGATTTTTCAATTGTTAAATCAATATTTAAATAAAATAGCATTATTACAGCCATTGCAAAAGTAATAACTGTTAGTGGCAATGACATTTTAATAAATTTTTTAATTCCATCAGCAAGCTTTTTGTGATTGATCTCCATTGAGGAAGATAAAATATGCTTGGTTGAATGCATAAAGCAAAAATATATTGTGAAAGCCACTATAAGAGGCAAATACTTAAAAATAGCTATTGTGCTAACTATTTCCGCCAGAATGATTAGAGAATCTAAAAAGCTAATGTCTTTTTTAATATGAAAAAAAAATATTAAAATCGCCAAAAAAAATAAGTTGATATAAAAAACATTATAATAAAAGCAAGCATCGAGAGTTGGCCAATTCCGCTCCATAAGTACAATTTTTACAAAATTGACTGTTTCTAAATTGTTCAAATAGAAAGGGGCCGAAATAACCAAAAGTCCTCGAAAGAAATATAGAGCTATTTTTATTTTTGAGTTTGTTTTGAAAAACATTTCCAAATCCTCACTACCAAAATGAAATGCTGCAACTATAAAAAAAATACAAATGCTCACAATCGGAAAGGAAAGCCATGCCCACAAAGCCAATAATGCCACAAAAATATAGGTCCCGTAAAAAATTATAGACCAGTAAATTGAAAATTTTTTTTTTAAAATATACTCTCCTTTTTTTCCATCCAAGGATCCGTGAGAAATACCTATGGTGGCAATAATAAAAAAACAAAATACTAGATAGTCCCCTTGCCACAAGGTTCCCATGGCATTCAGAGCAATGCACAATAAACTTAAGGATAGAAAGAAAGCAAATTGTGCAAAATAGAATTTTTTGTACTGACCGCCTAGATTTGAAAATTTACTCACTATTTTTTGAATACTCCTTCGCGCATATAGCTTAAAAAATTTTTAATAAATAGAAATTTTGGCATTGAAAGAAGAATCTTAAAATCTTCAATCCAGTTACTTCTGTCAGTTAAAAAATTCACAATAGAAGAGTTGTTATTTAATTTAAACAAATTAAAAAAAATTGAAGGCATTTGTTTATAGTTATTTTTCATAACTGATAAAAAAATCTTATCTAGAAAATTGTATTTAGCGGGTCGTATATTTGGTATGATAATTTTATTATTTAGACGTATATTATTTGCAATCTGTTCACTAAAAGTTTGAATAGCTTGGAAGGTGTATCCTGTACTTGCTCTGGTTAAATTGCCAGCAATACCAATTCTTAAATATTTTTCAGTAAGATTATTTTTTTTTACGAAGGGAAGGTCCAAGGGTATTGCCCCATATTCTGTATAGTTAATTTTTCCTACAATTTTTTTTCTTGTCAAATAATCATTCATTTCATTCTGATAATCTTCTTTTGATTTTATACTTTTGGAATACCAAGTTGTTTCTATAAGCGCTTTTGTTCTCGAAAAGGGAAGGGTGTAAAAAAAATGCAAACCACCGTTTTGAGAGCAGTCAAAGTTCATCAAGTCTACTATCTCGTCATTAAAATATTCAATTTCCGTTTCTATTTCGCAGCCAAAGAAATGTTGGTACATGAGAGAATCGTATCGATTTAAATCGATTAAGCTATCAAAAACAAAGCCTCCTTTGTAATTGCCTTTGTCGGTCTCGATGAATTCTTCACCAACGAGTTGGACATCGCAATCCAAAATTATTGAAATATTATTGTTTGATTTTATTTGATTAATAGTAAATTCATAAAATTTTTTAGAATCTATGGCTCTATATGGATTTTTGTTGCAGTTAACTGTTGCTGTCTTGTCATTAAGCGTAATAGAAAAATCTCGCCAGCTTTTGATAACGCAATCTTTAAATTTGTTATTACCAAAATCCCAATAACACCAGCTTTTGTCTCTTATGTATTCTTTGCGTTTTTCAATTACACAAAGTGTTTTCTCTTTCAAGCAACCCTGCCTATTCATTTCGTAGGCCAAAGAAAGACCAGAAAGTCCTCCACCTAGAATAATGTAATCAAATTCTTTCATATAAATTTATTTTCTTTCCAGCAATAAAATACCAGTTTATAGGAGATTTTTTTTCCGGCCTTGTAAATAGCAGTTCTATAAAATCTAAAATAGATAAAGCGGTTTGTATTAATTTTTTTGCATTGGAGACGTAGATTTTTTTTGACCTATTGTAGTCATTTAGGTTTTTCTTTTTCAATATTTCATTACCGATTTGCCTATAAACCCTCCTTGCAACCAAAATAGAGAAGCGGCACGATATGGGTATGTCTTTAATGGATGCAAAAGAGCTCGTATAAAAATGGTCTGCCATTTTAATAGTTTTTTTAATAGATTTAAAGTTATGCGGAATATAGAGCCTGCCCATTTTTTTATCCTCAATGACATCCCGAGCTATATTGGTTAGCTGCATAGCAATACCCAATTCTATAGCTCCTTTTAAAGAACTCTTCCTCCTCACTTTCAAAATTTTGGCCATGATCAAGCCAATAGTTCCTGCAACTCGGTACGAGTATAAAAGCAAACTTTTCTTATTCACAAATTTGACTTTATTTTTTAAATCAGTTTCTATTCCATCAAATAAATCATAAATAATTTTATGTGAAATATTCTCTTGTCGTAAAATTTTTGACATATTTCTTATTGCAATTATAGAGTTATTTTTTTTAATAAAATTAAATTTAAAATTTTGGAATTGTTTTTTTTTTATTTTCAAAGATATGTTTTGATCGGCTGTATCGTCCAACGATCTGCAGAAGTCGTATAAATTTGAGCAATTTTTGCATACTTGCTTTGGCAAAAAAAATCCTGCCCAGTAAAAAGATTTAGAATGCCTAGATAATAAACTAGTTTTTTTGATCATTGCAAAATCTCTTCCAGCACTTTTGCAGAAGAAAGAACTCCCGGAATTCCCGCTCCCGGGTGAGTTCCGGCTCCTACAAAATAAAGATTTTTATAAACTTCAGATTGGTTATGAAATCTAAAATAGGCAGATTGGGTAAATTTTGGTTGAATGGAAAAACCTGATCCATGCAATGTAGACAGTTCTTTTTCGAAATAATCAGGAGTAAGATAAAAATCATTTATTATGTTTTCTTTTAGACCAGGCAAAAGTGTTTTTGCCATTTTTTCAATAACAAGATCTCTAAATCGATCCCCTTCTTTGACCCAATTAATTTTAGATAAGTTATTGGGAACTGGTACTAGAACATAAAATGCATCTTGACCTTCGGGAGCCATCTCTGGATCAGTAGCAGACGGCCTATGCAGGTAGTAGCTAATATCCCCTGACAAAATTTTTTTTTCAAAAATTTTATTTAAATGCTCTTCGTATGATTTTCCAAAACAAATGGTATGGTGCGCAACATTTTCATATTTTACCTTAGAGCCAAAGTAATAAACAAATAAACCCATCGAATAATTCATTCGGTTTACTTTTTTTCTGAATAAGAAATTGTATTTTTTATTTGTCTCGATTAAGTTTTTGTAGACATTGGGGGGGTCTGAATTGCAAACAACGTAATCGGCAGTGAATATTTGATTTGTTTTTAATTTAACACCTACAATTTTATCTTGTCTTGCAATGAACTCAGTAACCTCTGCATTTTTTATAATTTTTATTCCTTCTTCTTTCATTAGCTTTTCCAAAGCCAGCACAATATTCCCAGTGCCACCCATGGCATAATGGATTCCCCATTTTTTTTCTAAAAATAAAATTAGGGCATAAATAGAAGTCGTCGTAAATGGATTTCCACCAACAAGTAGTGAGTGCATACTAAATACTCGTCTTAATTTTTCATTTGAAATATAGCTAGATGCTAGTTGATAAACTGATTGATAGCTTTTAAGTTTCAGTAAAGCGGGTACTTGCTTTAGCATAAACAAAATACTATGAAAAGGTTTCGCAGACAAATCTACAAAACCTTTGTTGAATATTTTTTTACTAAAATCTATCAATTTTTCATAGCCATAAAAATCTTTTTTAGAAAATTTTTCAATTTCAGTGCGCATTTGATTTTCATTGCCTGAGTAATCAAAAGTGGATCCGTCTTCAAAAACAAATCGATACCACAAATCCAAAGGGACGATTTTGACATAGTTAGATATGTTTTTATTAAACAAAGAGAACAACTCTTCGAATAAATGAGGAGCAGTTATGACCGTGGGACCAGCATCATAAATAAATCCATTTTTTTTAAATACCCTGGCTCTACCCCCTAGATCTGGGTGCTTTTCCAGCAATGTAACCTCATGGCCTTTTGAGCGCATTCTAAGTGCAGCGGCAATTCCACCAAACCCAGAGCCAACAATAATTATATTTTTCTTCATTTTTTTATTAACATCAAGTAAATACTTTTACTATGAATAATCCAAAAATAATAAAAAATTTTCCAGACAAAGTGTCTTTGGAAAGTGGAAAAAAATACTTTTGGTGCACATGCGGTCTTTCAGGAGAGCAACCTTTTTGCGATGGAACGCACAAAGTTGCAGGAGAATTTAAATCTTTGCACTTTGAAGTAGCAGAGACAAAAGATTATTTTTTATGCAACTGTAAGAAAACAAAAAACCCACCTTTTTGTGACGGATCTCATAAGTAAATAATTAGATACTTTTTTTTAAGCTTGCGATACTTTCTTGAACACTCGTGTGATTAATATCTTCAACTTTATTTTTATCCAGAGTCTGTGAGATAATTTTTTTAGCACTCTCAATGGCTATGATAGTTGAAATTTTCTTAACCTCTTTTATAGCGTTATTTTTTGCCTGAGTAATTTTTTCATTAATATTTTTCTCTCTAGCAGTCAGCATGGAACTTATTTTTTCTTCCATTGCAGAAGATTCTTCAGCATTTACTTTGGTTGCCCTTAATAAGATTTCTTCACACTCTTTTTTTGATTGGTCTAGCTGATCTTGATACTTGCTTAAAAGCTTATTACTTTCAATTTTTAAATTTTCAGCATCTTCTATTTTTTGTTTAATTTCTTGAATTTTTTCATCAAGATTCTTTCCAACCAATCCTGGTATTTTTTTGTAAATTAAAAAAGCAATAAACAAAAAGAAAGATACAGCTACCCAAAAAGTTGCGTCCATTAGTTAAGCCCCCTTAGATACTGCTTAGAAACCTCGTCAACAATAGTGCTAGCACTTGTGTTATTTGTATCAGTTTTAGCAATGGTTTTCACCAGCTCTTTTGCTATTTCTGTTGAAATGCTATTAATATTCCCAATTGCTTCTTTTTTGAATTCTTTAATTTCTCTATCTACTTCTTCCAATTTTTCTTCTAGTTTTTTGCCAATCTCTTTTTTTTTATTTTCAAACTCAGCCTGTAATTCTTTTTTATTTTCGCTCATTAGATCTTGGGCTTCTTTTTTTGCAAGAGCTATTACTTTTAGATACTCTTGGTATTTCTCTTCTGCTTGATTTTTTAAAGAACTCGCCTCATCAATGTTCTCACTTATGTGGTCATTTCTTTGCTCAATACTTTCTGACAATCTCGGCAAAACTACTTTCGCAATTACAATGTACAGAAAAGAAAAGGTGATAACCAACCAAAAAACTTGAGGAAACCAAGTTGTTGGATCTAGCTGGGGCATTCTCGCTTTCTCTGCTGCTTGAACAGCAGCAGAGCTAAAGATAACAGATAAGAATAAAATTTTATCCATTAACTTAATTAAAAAGCGAAAAGAATAATTAACGCAATAACTAGACCAAACAATCCAGTTGCTTCAGCTAATGCAAATCCTAATAATAAGTTAGGAAACTGCTTTTGGGCTGCCGAAGGGTTTCTCATGGCACCTGATAGATAACTACCAAAAATTGTACCAATTCCAACACCTGCTCCTGCTAATGCGATTGCCGCTAGACCTGCTCCAATCATTTTTGCTGCTGCTACTTCCATTTTTTCTCTCCTTTGTTAGTGGTGTAAATGAAGTGCATCGTTTAAATAAATGCACGTTAATATTGCAAAAACATATGCCTGAAGAAATGCAACTAAAATCTCCAAACCAGTAAGTGCAATTGCAAATCCAAGGGGCAACCAGCCACCAAGAATACCTAGACTGACAACAAATCCTCCAAAAACTTTTAACATTGTATGTCCAGCCATCATGTTTGCAAAAAGTCGAACCGATAAACTAATAGGTCGACTAAGATACGAAATGATTTCTATAACTACTATCAGGGGTAGTAAAACCGTAGGTACCCCAGAGGGTACAAATAATTTTAAATAAGATATTCCGTGCGTCATAAATCCAATGACGGTAACTCCTATAAATACAAAAAAAGCCATTACAAAAGTAACAATAATATGACTAGTCACCGTAAAAGAGTAGGGAACCATTCCAATCATATTGGAAACCAGTACAAATAAAAACAAGCTCAGTATAAAGGGAAAATAAGGTCGGGCATCTTTGCCGGCGGTATCACTTATCATTTTTGAAACAAATTCATAAATCATCTCAGCAATTAATTGTATTTTATTTGGAATTAAAGATTTTTTTTGAGTTGCTAAGATAAAAAAAATTGAGATAAGCGCAACTGTAAGCACCATAAACAAGCTTGCGTTTGTGAAGGAAATGTCAAAATTTCCTATTTGAATTTTTGGACCAATTGAATGCACTTCAAATTGGAGCATTGGATTTGTAGCCATATTTTTAAATATTTTAGTCCTTATTAATCATTTTGGAAGTTCGCACAACATTTAAAATCCCAGTTACTGCCCCTAAAAAGAAAAAGAAAATTAACAAAAACGGGCCAGTTTTTAGCCATTTGTCTAAATAATAGCCAATTAAACTTGCGACAAAAACGGCAGCAACCATTTCACTGCTAAGTCTCATGGCAATACCCATCGAAGAATTGGGTTTTGTGTCAGATTCTACTTCTTTTGTACTAAGTCTTTTAATTTTTGTATCTAAGTCTTTGATGTCATTCATTCTAAATTAGAGAGACTAAGCAACCATTCCCTCTGCTTTTTCAAGATTTACGGCAACTAGTTGGCTAACACCTCTTTCAGCCATTGTAACTCCATACAATCTATTCATTCTAGACATTGTAAGCGCATGATGGGTAATAACAACAAATTTTGTATCAGTAACATTAGATAGCTCGTCTAGAAGAGCGCAGAATCTAGTTACGTTTGCATCGTCTAATGGCGCATCAACCTCATCAAGGATGCAAATAGGAGATGGGTTTATCAAGAAGACAGCAAAAATTAGAGCCATTGCAGTCAGCGCTTGTTCACCACCCGAAAGTAAAGTGATGGACTGTAGTTTTTTACCAGGAGGGCTAGCGAGCAATTCCAGACCAGCCTCAAGGGGGTCATCTGACTCTATGAGCTCCAGTCTTGCATTTCCACCGGCAAAAAGTTTTGTATAAACGTCATTAAATTTTCTACTGACTTTTTCAAATGCATCTAACAATCTTTCCCTGCCTTTTTGATTCAAGTCATTAATAGATCCTTTTAGCTTTTGAATTCCCTGGACTAAATCTTTTCGGTCATTCATCATTCTATCAATTTGATCTTGCAGCTCTTGCGTTTCATTATCGGCCCTAAGATTGACCGCTCCCATCTTTTCTCTCTGGTCTTTTAATTTTTGAATTTGATTGTCGATTTTGTTTGCCTGGATATCTTCTTCAATATCGATACCGGCAAAATTCGGCAATTCTTCAAGAGCATGCTTAAATTCGCTAAGAGATTTTAATTCAATTTCTTTTTTTTTGTCTTTTAATCCCTCTATGATTGTTTGTGCTCTTACTTTTCTTTCAGTAATACCCAAAACAACTCCATTGATATCATATAGTTTTTGGTTAATTAATTTTACTGACTCTTCTTTAGAAGTTAGCTGTTCGTTGATTTGTACAATATCTTCTTTGACATTTTCTATATTCTGAACATAAGTACCTTTTTTTTCGGCAATAGTTCCTGGTTTAATTTCTTCTTCAGTTAAAACTTCCTCACTGCCCTTAAGTCTAGCGTTTAATTCTTTGAACTTCTGTTCAGAACTATTTTTTAAATCTATCCAGTTTTTTATTTCACTATCAATATTCTTTAATCTTTCTTTTCTTTTTAAGCTGTCTTGCTTTAGGTTCTCGTATTTACTTAGTCTAGAAGCATATTTTCCTTGCAACTCAGATACAATTTTTAATTTTTCAAGAAATTCCTGCTTTATTTTGTTGGTTAAGTCAGAGTTTAAATTTGCTTGAGGCTCAGCAGCTTCCAAATCAAAATTTATTTGTTTAATCAAATCTTCAATATTTTTAAATTCATTATAAAATTCAATGATCTTTCCTTTAAGTGCAGGAGCATCGTAATTGTCAGTTGATTCTGATTGTGTTTTTAATCTTAGGCTAATGTTGTCAATGAGAGACGAAAGTTGGCTAGTTTTTCTTTTTATAACTCCAAATTCAAAACTTCCAATTTGTGAGAATATTTTTTCAGATAATTTGTTTAGGATTTCCTGTTCTTTGTTCAGCTCACCCAAAGATTCTTTGTAGTCTTTTTCTGCTTTTTCCTCTACTTCGGAAGAAGTTTTTTCTGTTTCTTCAATATCAGATCTTTCATTCAATAGTCTCTTTTCATTAGAGGAAGAGTCGTTAATAATTTGTTTTTCACGATCGATATCTATGTTGATTTGTTTAATTTCTTTTTTAATTTTTTCTACTTCGTTTTTAGCCCTTCCTTCTTCTTCGCTTATTTGCTCAAATTCCAAATTAAGTCTTTGCAGTTTTGCATTTAATTGAGCATTTTCATTTCTCAAGGGTGTAATTTTTTGACTTTCTTCTTTAAGAGCATTCTCGTTAAAATTTTTATCAATATTTACAGCGCTAATTTCATCTTCAACTTCACCCAATTCTTCTTGCGCAACCAGAATTGATTTTTCAATTTCTTTAGATTGAAAATAAACAAGCTTTGCCTCTAAATGCTGTATTTCATTAGATATGTTTTTGTATTTAGACGCTTCTTCAGCTTGTTTTAATAAGCTCTTAAGTTGATTTTCAATTTGTTTCATTATGTCATCAGCTTTTTTTAAATTATTTTCTGCAGCATCAAGTCTAAGTTCTGCTTCATGCCTTCTGACATGGAGGCCACTGATACCAGCTGCCTCTTCTAAAATTGCTCTTCTGTCCGTTGGTTTTGCGGTGACCAAAGAACCAACTCTGCCTTGGCTCACCATGGAAGGAGAGTGGGGGCCTGTTGAAAGATCTGCAAATAATATTTGAATATCTTTTGCCCTAACTTCTCTTCCGTTTAAATAATATTTTGATCCTTTATCTTTTTCTATTTTTCTTCTAACCTCTATCTCGGGCATATCTTTAAATTGGGGTAGTCTATTGTCATTTTCTAATTTTAGAGCTACTTCGCACAAGTTTTTAGACGGCCTTGAAGTTGTTCCTGAAAAAATTACGTCTTCCATTCCAGATCCACGCAAGCTTTTTGCTGACGTTTCTCCCATGCACCACCTTAGCGCTTCAACAATATTTGATTTTCCGCACCCATTTGGTCCTACAATTCCAGTTAAACCGTCCTCAAAATGAAAAGATGTTTTGTCTGCAAAAGACTTAAAACCTACAACCTCTAGTTTCTTAAATTTCATTTTTTAATTTAGTTTTTCTATGTATTTTGAAATAGCAGAAAAAGTGTAGTCCCCATTATATTTTTTGTTGTTAATAATTATAGTGGGAGTCGAGTTAATATTGTATTTTTTTTGAGCTTCAATTCTGCTTTTTAACACAAGCTCTTCATTTTTCTCATTATTTAAACAAGGTTCAAATGTTTCATTATTTAAGCCAAATTCAAGAGATATTTTTTTTAAATTTTTATTAATTTCTCCGATATTGCTTCCAGTTACCCACACAGGCTGAGTTGAATAAATAGCATCATAGTATTTTAATATTTTTTTTGGAGAAATGCATTTAGCAATTTTTGCAGCATTTAGGGACGGGAGATCGAGGGGAAAATCTTTTAAATTTATGCTTGCCTTTTCTGTATCGGCATAATTTTTAATTAACTCTGGCAAAACATTCAGGTGTAATTTTGCACAATGAGGACAAGTGAGGGATGAAAAAATTTCAATTTTTATTTTTGAACCCTCTTTTCCAATAAGATGGTCCGTTGTCTCCAGTGCTTTCACGGGATAAGTAAACAAAAGTAGCAGCAAGACTAATTTTGCAAGACCGCTAATCTTCATTTTTAAAAAAGTCTTTAAATGCATTTTTAAGTTTTTCGTTTTTAATTAGGCCTATTTTTTTTGATAAATTTTCATTTAAAATAGGAGCTTTGTTTATAGTATGATTTTTTAATTTGCTAACTGTAAAAGAGTTAATAACTACCTTGTTAATAAAATGATAACCAAAGTATGAATTGAGCTTTTCAACTATGTAGTCCCTTGAGTAGTCGATCTCAATAATATTTTCCTTAGGAACGTTTAAAAATAAGGTTTTCTCATCATTAATGGAGCTCCGTTTGATTTTTTCTGGAGTAGCAAGCAGGGCAATCTCACTCCCAACAATACTGCTCCACTTTGATTTTAGATCCTCAAAAGAATTTTTTTGAGAGCTTATGAGCTTGCGCACATCTTTTGGAAGAAGCGATTTGATTGGCTTCAATCCCTGATATACTTTGTATTGCGTAAATTTATTCATAAATTGATATGAGCCAAATATTATCAAAAAAAATTATTGCTTGGTATCAAAAACACCAGCGAGATCTGTCTTGGAGAGTTTATAAAAATTCATCAGATAGAGACTACAAGGTCTTGTTAAGCGAGATTATGCTTCAACAAACTAAGGTTTCTACTGTGATACCTTATTTTAATAAGTTTTATAAAAAGTTTTCATCAATTAAGTCTCTTTCAAAATCTCGTATTACGAGTGTATTAAAATTATGGGAAGGCCTAGGTTATTACCGTAGAGCGAGAAATTTGCATCAAATAGCAAAAATTGTAATGAAAAATTACAGAGGAAAATTACCCGATTCCTTTTTAGAGTTGAAAAATTTACCTGGAATTGGTGACTACACGGCATCAGCAATTTTATCTATTGCAAAAGATAAGCCATTTATAGGCATTGATGGAAATGTGAAAAGAGTCATTTCCAGAATCTTTTTTCTCAATCAGGAAGATAAATTAATTTTTAATATAGAAAAAAAATTAAACTTAATGAAAGTGAAAAGAGGTTCAAGCGATCTTATGCAAGGATTGATGGAGATAGGAGCCTTGTTGTGTTCTCCAAAAGATCCGCAGTGTAATCAGTGTCCTTTAAAAGCGGACTGCATTTCTTGTAAAAAAAATAAATTTAGCACTCAAATTAAATCCAAGTTAATCAAAAAAAAATATTTTTATGCTCTGTACGTTAAAAAAAAAAATAAAATACTTTTTTCATTAAATGAAAAATTTAATTTCCTGAACGGATTGGTCAATCTTCCATTGATTGAATCTAGAGATAAAAATTATCAACAAATTATTAATAAAATATTTGAAAAAAGTCAGGTAGAAAAATCGTTCCACAAACATCTTTTGTACAAAATGTCTAATTTCATCATGGATATTCAAATTCTCAAAGTAAAAAATATTATTTTTGATAAAAGCTCTTATTTTTGGATAGACAGAAAAAAAATAAAAGAATTTACCATTTCCGTTTTGGCTCAAAAACTTTTAAAATCAGCAGATATTGATGAATAATAAAATTTCAGTTGGGATTATTGGGGGTGGAATTTCTGGATTGGTATTTGCGAACTTCCTCAGAGACGACAATAAATTTAATATTAGAATTTTCGAAAAAAATAATTATTCAAGTGTTCATCCAAGTGGCATCCAAATTTCCAATAATGCTAGAAGAGTTTTGAATAAAATCAATTTTAACCAAATAGACCAAGATGCTTTTTCCGAAATAGAGAATGTAAATATTTCTGATTACCGTAATAAAAAAATTATTGGCAAACTGTCATTAAAAAATTTTAACAAAGATAGGGATGATTATGTTTGTCTTGACAGAAACGTGCTTATCAATTTTTTAATAAATCGAATTAATAAAAAAGTAGAGCTTGTTAATAAAGAGGTGGTTTCAGCTAAGGACAATTCTATTTTTTTCCTCGACGGCAATTCCGAAAAATTTGATTTTATAGTGGTTGCCGACGGCATGTTTTCAAAAATTCGAAACAACATATGCAAAAGCGAATCTTTGCAAAAAAGCAAAGTCATTGCATACAAGGGCGTGGTGCAGCATATTGATGACACTGGCAATTCAAATGTTGAGTTATTTTTGGGGGATAAAAAACATTTTGTTTTCTACCCAATTAACAAAAGAGGAGATTATAGTTTCACAGCAATATTTAACTCAGACTCTTCTTGCCCAGTAGAAGGTCATGATCAGTCAGTATATGTCGATAATCTTTTGGATATTTCAGACGATGCGCACACAGATATTAAGAAAATAATTTCTTCAGCAAAAAATATTTATAAATGGCCTATTTATTCCCATAGAAAAATAACATTTGGTAATAATAATGTTTTTATTATAGGAGACGCATCTCACGCAATGATGCCATTTCACGCTCAAGGAGCGGCTCAATCGGTGGAGGATGCCTATTGTTTAGCCAAAATGTTTGAAAATAAAATATTTTCGATAGATCATTTTAGTTCACAAAGATTGGGCAGAGTGTCTTCGATTGTTTCCAAGTCTAGTAAAAATCTATCAACTTACCATCTGAGCAATTTCTGGATGAAGCTTACAAGAAATTTTTTTATTAGAATTGTGTGCAAGTATAAGTTTCTTGCGAATTTAGTTTTTGGAAAAATTTATAATTACAAATTTAAAAATTAGATTGTGATCTAATTTTTTGTCTTAGATAGTCAATCGGCTGTAATTTTCCTTCAATATTAAAGTGCCAATACGACCAACCATTGCAAGAGGGAGCACCTTCTAGCTCAGCTCCAACTTTGTGAATGGACCCTACAATATTTTTACAGCCTATGCTTCCGTCAGCCATAACCTTTGCCGTATATTTTTTTTTATTATCATAAAGACTTAAGCCAGGCTCTATAATTCCACTCTCCACAAGCATTCCAAAAGGTATTCGTTTTTCATTTCTTTTTTTCTGAATAGTTTTTAGATATTCATCTTCAATAGGACGAATGTTATCAATTCTTTTTTTAGCAACTTCTATATATTTTTTTTCTTTTTCTATTCCGCAAAAATTTCTACCTAGCTTTTTAGCAACAGCTCCAGTGGTACCACTACCAAAAAAAGGGTCTAAAATTAAGTCGCCTTTATTGGTTGTGGATAAAATGACTCTATAGAGCAATGCTTCGGGCTTTTGTGTATTGTGAGCTTTTTCTCCATTTTTTTTGCACCTTTCATTTCCATTGCAAATTGCCAAACTCCAATCGGAGCGAAGTTGCTTGTCATCATTAAAGCACTTCAGCGAATTGTAATTAAAAGTATATTTTGATTTTTTTTCTTTTGTAGCCCAAATTAATGTTTCATGTGCATTGGTGAATCGGGTGCCCTTAAAATTGGGCATCGGGTTTTTTTTGTTCCAAATAACATCATTTAAAATCCAAAAATCTAAATCTTGTATAGTTTTGCCAACTCTGAAAATATTATGGTAAGTTCCTATAACCCAAATTGCTCCATTCTTTTTCAAAACTCTTCTGCATTCGCTTAACCATTCAGATGTAAAATTATCGTACTGCTTAAAAGAAGAAAATTGATCCCACTTATCATTAACAGCTGAGACTTTGCTATTATCAGGTCTTTCCAGGTTCTTATCTAGTTGAAGATTATAAGGGGGGTCTGCAAAAACTAAATCAAATGTTTCGTCAGGAATTTTTTTCAAAATTTCTATCGAATTTCCCTGCAGAATCTTGTTTTCGTATGATTTTTTGGTCATTTTTATATTCAACTTGAAGTAGAATAAACTTTAAAGACCGACCAAAGTCAATTAGCTAATGCCCAAGTTTAGTGATTTTTTTATTTTTTAAACAATATCTTGTGTACCGGAGCAAAAGTTTTTCTGTGCAACGGAGTTGCCCCATACTTCTCCAAAGCAAGCAAGTGCTTCGCAGTCCCATAGCCTGAATTTTTATCCCACCCATACTCACCAAATTTTTTTGCAAGTAAGCACATGTACCGATCCCTTACCACCTTAGCAACAATAGATGCCGCTGCAATAGAGGGGTATACTTGATCTCCATTGATACATGTTTTTATATTCCTATTTTCCTTGTCAAAACTGAATTGTCCATCGACTAATACAGCAGCATTTTTTATACCAATGCTATCAAAAGCTCTTTCCATCGCCAATAAAGATGCCTGCAATATATTTTGTCTATCAATCTCCTCAACAGTAGAAAACCCAATTGCAAACTTGGAAAAAGATAAAATTTTTAAAAAAAAATCATCCCTTTTTTTTGCAGAAAGTTTTTTAGAATCGTCAATTCCATCCAAGCAAATATCTTTATGCAGAATAACTGCAGCAGCAACTACAGGACCAGCTAGCGGCCCCCTGCCAACTTCGTCAACACCAATAATAATGGAATTTTTTCCCCTCTCTTTATCAAGCGTAAGCACTATTTAATATTTAATTGTTTTATTTTCTGATCAAGTATCTGCAAATCAATCCACGAATTCTTTTTTTGATTAGGTTGTTTAATTAAAAAATTTGGATGGAAAGAGGCGAGTGTATCAATTGTGCTTTCTTTAGTCCGGTATTGAAGCCACTGACCCCTGTTTTTTGCTATGGAGTAATCCGTGCCAAACAATATCTCTAGCGGTAAAGACCCAAGTAAAAAAATTATTTTAGGCTGAATTATTTCAATGTGTTCATGTGTTAATTTTTTTAATATGTTTTTTTGATTTATGTAGTTTTGCTTATTTTCATTTGTGTAAAAATGAACAATATTGGTTAAGTAAACTTTATCGGTCGATAAAGAAATGGCTTGCAGCATCTTATTCAAAAGATCGCCTGCCTCATCTGAAAATAAAGAATTGTTTTTTTCATCACTATGACTTGGCATGTCTCCAATAATCATAATTTTTGAATTTAAATTTTTATTTGAAAATTGAATATTGTTTGGATCCTTATTAAATTTGATTGAATTTTTTTTGATTTTTTGAATTAGATTGCCAATTCTTTCCTCCGGAGACATGTTCTTATTGGGAGAAATTTCTCTGTAAATTAAACTGTCATACAAGCCAGTAGAGTGGTAATATTGCCTGATACTTTCACTTGAATATTTTTTTAAATTTTTAATAGCCATGACTTCTAAGTTAAAAAATAGCTTAATTATTACTACATTTTCTTTCTTTATTTATTTAAATTTTGCTGATGCAGCATTATTTCAGTCAAAAAATCCAACTCTATCATCTGATTATATCTCAAATTACTTAAAAGCCTCGAGATCAATAAGTCACAATAAGTACTCTGAGGCTAATGTTTTTTTTTCCAAAGCCCCCGCCTTAGCTACTAGTCACGATGCTTATAATTTTCAGTACATTTTTTCCCTGGCAATGGAAGGAAAACTTTCTGAAGCCAGCAAGGTAATTTCAAGTCTTGATAATGAGTATAAAGAAAATTTTTTATTTCAATTTATAGAAGGAATTTATTTAATAAAAAACAGAAATTATTCTTTAGCGAAAAAAAAATTTGAAACATTCAAGGATAGTAACTTATTATTTTTAGAGCTTAATAATTATATCAATTTATGGCTTGATGCTGAAAACACTCCTTCGCAAGAATTTAATATTAAAGAATTAAAAACTTCTTTTGCTAATATAAAATTAATCCAAAGCCTTTTAATTTATGATTATGTTGGAAATGATGATCTCTATAGCAAAACAAGTGCACAAATTTTAAAACAACCAAAATTAGGACGTTATCATTTTTTTCATTCTATTTATTTAATTAAGAAAAATAAAATTGATGAAGCAGAGCAGATTATAAAGAGGCAATTACTTGAAGATCCAAACAATCTGTTAATGAGGCAAAGCTATATTTCATTAAAAGAAGGCAATTCTTCTTTTTTTACCAAAAATTACAATTCCAAAGATGTTAACCATGGCATTTCAGAGCTACTGTATTTGTTTGCTAACGTGGTCCAACAGCAAGACCAAATTGATCTGTCTAAATTGCTTGTTTCTTTATCTAATTATTTAAATCCCAGATTCATCTCAAATAAGTTATTAAATTTTGAAAATTATTCTTTGCAAAATGAGAACTATTATGATGAGGAGCTGTCTCTTAGCGTGGCATCCTTGGGAAGTGAATTTTATTGGTATATTAATTTCAACAAATTGTTGCGAGATCGAGAGAAGGCAAAAACACAAGTGTTACCAGAGGGTTTGAAAAAAAACTTATCAGAAAGTAAATATTTTAAATTTTCAAAATTAATAGATTTGGCAAATTATTACCGCAGCAATAAAGACTACAATATTGCCCTTGATTATTACCAGCGGGCAGAAAAAATTGCCTCTCTGAATGAATTGGATTGGAGGTTCTACTATTATAGAGGAATCTGTAATGAGCGATTAGGCAATTGGGATCGGGCAGATAAAGATTTTCTTAAATCATTAGAGTACTCACCAAAAGAATATGTTGTTATCAATTACCTGGCGTATAGCTGGCTAGAAAGAGGCGTTAATCTTGATAGATCTAAAAAAATGTTAAAAGATGCAGTTGAGCTAAGCAAATGGAAGCTAGGATATATTATAGATTCTTTGGGTTGGGCGTATTATTTGTCTAATGATTTTGATGAGGCTGAAAAATTGCTTCAAATAGCTTATGAACAAACTCCCTATGAAGCGGAGGTCTACGATCATTACGGAGACGTTTTGTGGAAAAATAATAAAAAAATTCAAGCTCGATATATCTGGAGAAATGCAACTAAGCTTCCAAGCATAGACAAGGAAAGAGCAGATAGATTAAATACTAAATTATTGAATGGAATTAATTAAAAAATATCACCTTCGTTCACCAGCTAAAATAAATCTATATTTAAGGGTTATAAAAAAGCTATCTAATAACTATCATGAAATCGACAGTCTTATTTCTCACGTTGGAGTTTTTGACGAAATTACCGTCCTTGAAAATAAAAACAAGCAAACGAGTGTTAAGTTTTTTGGTGAGTTTTCAAAATCGATCTCTAATAAAAATAATTCAATTATTTCAGTAATTTCTTTGTTAAAAAAGCTCAATAAGAAAATTAAAGAAAAAAATTTTACAATTAAGGTAAAAAAAAATATTCCTGTCGGTTCTGGCCTAGGAGGTGGAACCTCTAATGCTGTTACTATTTTAAAGTTTTTGCAAAAAAGATTCAATTTAAAAATAAAAAAAAATAATTTAAAACAAATATACAGATCCATTGGAGCTGATTCTAAAGTTTTTGCAGATTCGTATTTAAAATTTATTTCAGGCTACGGAGACAAGGTTCATTCTTATAAGGCCAAAATTAAACTAAATATTTTGCTAATTTTTCCTAATAAGCCAAATTCTACAAAAATCATTTATCAAAATAATAAAATATTTAGCAAAAAACTAAAAATAGACGTTGCTAAGAAAATGATTAGAAAAAATATTTTTAATTTTTTAAATATTGCAGGCAACGACTTGCTACTATCTGCAAAAAAACTAAATCTTCCAATGAGTAATTTACTTGCTTTTTTGGAAAGACAAAATATTTGCGATTTTATCCAAATGAGCGGTAGCGGTTCTTGTTGTTATGCAGTTTTTAAAAGCAAGAAAAGCCTTTTAAAATGCCAAAAATTGGTTAAAATTAAATACAGAAGTTATTGGACAGCAGTAACTAAAACAATTACATAACTGCATAAATTGGGGCTTAGCCAAGCGGTAAGGCAACGGGTTTTGATCCCGTCATCCCAGGTTCGATCCCTGGAGCCCCAGCCAAATTTTAGGAATGGCAATGAATCTCAACTTAATTCCAGAAGCTTTAGAAATTTATAAATTACTTAATCCTACACTGGATAAAAACATTCATACAAAATTTGTTGGAGGCTGCGTCAGAGATGTAATTTTGGAGCAGGAAATTAAAGATATTGATTTAGCCACAGTTCTGCTTCCAAATAAAATCATAGAAGTTCTTAATCAAAATAATATCGAAACAAAAGATTCTGCAATTAATTTTGGCGTGGTTACGGCTATAATTAATGATATTAAATTTGAAATTACTACGCTCCGACAGGACCTGCTTCCAGACGGAAGGTATGCAAAAATACTCTTTACAGACGACTGGCGGTTAGATGCCAATAGAAGAGATTTTACTATTAATGCAATCTATTGTGGATGGAATAATTTAATTGAAAAAAAAATTATATATCTAGATCCTTTCAATGGAAGGGAAGACCTAATTAATGGAAAAATTAAATTTATTTCCGAACCTGAAATTAGCATTAAGGAAGATTATGTAAGGGCATTAAGATATTTTCGTTTCTTTTATGCGTATTCCCAGCATAAGCACAATGCAGGTGTGCTAGACTTTATTTTTACCAGCAGGGAAAGCATTAAGAAGCTTTCTAACAATAGATTAAAAAAAGAGTTAAAGAAAATTGTTTTAGTAAAAAATTCAAGACAAATTCTAGAAGATGCAAATATTTTAGATTTTTTTAATTTTATTTACCCTGGGTTTGGAAAAATTTTAAATCTAGAAGAAAATCAGGCAATGCTTGCCTTTCAAGACTAGATATATTTTATATCCATAATTTCAAAACTTTTTTCACCAGATGGAGTTTCTATAGTTACAAAGTCATCTTTTTGCTTTCCTATAAATCCTCGTCCTAGGGGAGACTTGAAGTAGATTAAACCATTTTTAACATCAGACTCATCTCTGCCTACTATTTTGTAGGTAGTTTTTTTTTCATTTTCTAAATCTTTGACGACTATTGTGCTTGCAAAAATTACTCTGTTATCAGCTTTTATTTTTGTAATATCTATAACTTCCGCCATTGCTATCGAAGTTTCTAGTTCTTGAATTCGTTTCTCGTTAAGGCCTTGCTCTTCTTTTGCAGCATGATACTCCGCATTTTCCTTTAGGTCGCCATGTGATCGCGCTTCTGAAATGGCAGCCACAATTTTAGCCCTGGTAACGTGTTTTCGCTCATCAAGCTCAGCTTTGATTTTTTCAAGACCTTGAATTGTAATTGGTTCTTTTTCCATTGGGTTTAATTATTACCACGATGCCAAAGGGGGTAAAGACATAAATATTGCTTCAATGTTTCCACCGGTAGCTAGACCAAATTTAGTCCCACGATCAAAAAGCAAATTAAACTCTGCGTATCTAGCTCTTTTAATTAATTGTTGTTTTTTTTCTTTGTCACTCCATTTTTGATTTATCTTTTTTTCAATAATGGTCTTGGCAATTTTTAAAAAAACAAGCCCAACATCTTTTGTATAGGAAAAATCTTTCTCCCAGTCACCTGTATTTAAGTAGTCGTAAAAAATTCCACCATCACCTCTAGGCTCATTTCTGTGGGGCAAGAAAAAATATTTATCGCAATTTAATTTATGTTTTTTATAATAATTTTTATTATGAAGATCGCATGTCTTTTTTAATTCTCGATGAAAATATTTTTTCTGTTTGAGATCTGCAATGCATGGAGTTACATCCATACCGCCACCAAACCATTCTTTGGCGGTCACAATGAATCGGGTATTAAAATGAAGGGATGGAATTTTTGGGTTTTGAAAATGAGCAACTAATGAAATGCCTCCCGCCCAAAATTTGGAACTTTTTTCAGTACCTGGAATTTTCTTTTTAAAGTTGTTGTCAAAAGAACCGCTCACCACTGAAATATTCACTCCTACTTTTTCAAATATCTTTCCATCTCTGAGCATAGAAATTTCACCACCACCCTCAGATTTAATTTTTGATTTTTTCCATTTTTTTCTAGTAAATTTTATTTTTCTTCTTGAATAGTTACTTTCTATGCTTTCAAACTCCAGACAGATTTTGTCTCTTAAATTCCGAAACCAATCTGTCGCTAATTTTTTTTTTAAAATATTATATTTCTTATTCATAAATTAATTTGTCTTAATGCTTCGGATGAAACTATAGCCACAGAGGAGGCTATATTCAAAGATCTCACATTTTTATTCATAGGTATGGTCAATCTATCTTTTATGTTTTTATGCACAACATCAGGAACCCCCGCACTTTCTTTACCAAATATCAGAGTGTCATTTTTGAGGTATGTAAATTTGGTGTAATTGTTTTCCGATTTTGTAGTTAACAAAATTAATCTCGATTCCTTTTTTTCTAATAAAAAATCTTCATATGATTCGAAAAATTTTAGTCTGCAATTATCTAGATAGTCTAAATAAATCCTATCTAGCTTTTTTTTATCAAAGAAATACCCGCATGGTTTAATAATTTCCAAACCAATTCCCAGACATGAGCATATTCTTATTATAGCGGCTGTATTTTGTGGTATATCTGGTTGATAAAGGGCAATATTAATCATTTTTAAACATTATGCGTCATCGTGGCTATAGAACTATATTATTAATTTTTCATATATACATGAAACTTTCTAAATAAAAAATGAGCGAAAACAAAAAAGACAAGTCTACACGAAGAGATTTTTTAACAACGGTGACGGCTACAGTTGGTGCAGTTGGCGTTGGAGCTGGTGTATTACCTATTATAACTCATATGAATCCAGATTCTTCAGTTAAGGCTTTAGCCTCTATTGAAGTGGATATTTCAAAAGTCAAAGAAGGGCAGGAGATGACTGTGCTTTGGAGAGGAAAACCAGTTTTTATAAAAAGAAGAACAAAAGAAGAGATTTCAAAAGCACAACAAGTAAATATGAAGGATTTAATAGATCCTGAGGAAGATAAAAAAAGAGTTAAAAAAGAAGAGTGGCTAGTTGTTGTCGGTGTCTGTACCCACCTTGGATGCGTACCTATAGCAGGAAAAGGAGATTTTAATGGTTGGTTTTGTCCTTGTCATGGATCACATTATGATACCTCTGGAAGAATTAGAAAAGGACCAGCGCCAACAAATTTAGAAGTTCCACAGTATGAGTTTGTTGGAAGTGACAAAATTAAAATAGGATAAAATATTTATAATGAGCGACGATACTTCAAAATCTAAAGAAAGCTTTGAGCCAGTTCACACTAATAAAACGGGTGGATCTCCTTTTACCGGGGTAGTTGGCTGGATAGATGATAGACTTCCTATTATTCGAATGTTTAAGCATGAATATTTGGATTTTCAAGTTCCAAGATCTTTAAGTTATTTCTGGAGCTTCGGAGGAATACTTACCATTTGTTTAATTCTTTTGATTATTACAGGGCTAAGTTTAGGTATGCATTATAAGCCAGATGCAAAATACGCGTTTGAATCAGTTGAGAAGATTATGCGTGATGTGAATTTCGGATGGTTAATTCGATACGCGCACATGAATCTTTCATCTTTTTTCTTTATAGCTGTTTACCTGCACATCTTTAGGAGCCTGTATTATGGATCTTATAAAAATCCTCGAGAATTAATGTGGTTAATAGGAATTTTTATATTTTTTTTGATGATGGCAACAGCTTTTCTTGGTTACACCCTTCCCTGGGGTCAGATGAGTTATTGGGGAGCAACAGTGATAACAAATCTTTTCTCGGCAATTCCTTTAGTCGGAGAATCTGTGGTTACATGGTTGTGGGGCGATTATGCTGTAGGAGACGCTGCTTTAAATCGTTTTTATGTATTACATTGGTTAATTGCATTTTTAATAGTTGGAGTAGTTGCATTTCATGTAATCGCTCTTCATATTGTGGGATCAAATAATCCATCAGGTATTGAACCAAAAGATACTAGGGATACAGTTTCTTTTTCTCCATTTACAACAAGCAAAGATTTAGTTGCGATGTTGGTTTTTTTATTAATATTTGTTGCAGTCATGATGTACGCTCCAAATTATATGGGACATCCTGATAACTACATACCAGCAAACCCAATGGTTACGCCTGCTCACATCGTTCCTGAGTGGTACTTCTTACCTTTCTACGCAATTTTAAGAAGCGTACCGGACAAGTTAATGGGAGTGGTAGCAATGATAAGTAGCATTGCAGCACTTGGACTATTGCCTTGGTTAGATTTTAGCAAAGTAAGATCAAGTGTATTTAGACCTATATGGAAACAGTGTATTTTTTTATTTGTCCTAGATTTTTTTGTACTGATGTACATTGGTGGAGCCCCAGCAGAAGGAATATATTTAATTATAGGTAGAATAGGAACTGCTTTTTGGTTTGCCTTTTTCTTTATTCTGGCGCCTTTGGTGTCTCTTATAGAAAAACCATTACCGATGCCACAAAGCATCCATGAGTTTGAAGAATGGAAAAAACAAGGAAAGCTAAAAACCATCAAACTATTTAATAAAAACAAATAAGGTTATGAAATTTTCAGTTATAAAAAAATACTCTGTTTTGTTCATTTTTGCATTCAGTTTCTTTTCCCACTCTTCTTTCGCAAAAGAAAGCCATGTAGAGCTTTTGAAACCAAAATGGACTTTCGATGGGTTTTTTGGAAAGTTTGATAGAGCCTCCTTGCAAAGAGGTTATCAAGTTTACACAGAAGTTTGCGCCTCATGTCATTCAATGAGTCTTTTGAGTTATAGAAATTTAGGGGAGCCAGGTGGTCCAGAATTTACAGAGGCAGAAGTTAAAGCAATAGCTTCCAAGATCGAGGTGCAAGATGGCCCTAATGCCGAAGGAGAAATGTTTGTTAGACCCGGCAAACCATCTGATAGGTTTAAAAAACCATATCCTAATGAAAATGCTTCGAGAACTGCGAATGGAGGTGCCTATCCACCAGATATGTCAGTGTTAGTTAAGGCTCGTCCTGGAGAATCTAATTATATTTATTCAGTATTGATGGGTTATGAAGAAAAAGTCCCAGAGCATATCAAGTTGGAAGATGGTGTTTATTATAATAAATATATGAGCGGCAATAAAATTAGAATGTCCAAACCACTAAGCGAAGGGACTGTAAGTTATACTGATGGAACAAAATCTTCTCAAGAACAAATGGCCAAAGATGTCGTTCATTTTCTTACGTGGGCAGCAGAGCCTCATTTAGAAGCTAGAAAAAAAATAGGATTTAAAGCTGTTATTTACTTGTTAATCCTGACAATTTTAGTTTATTTTATTAAAAAGAAAATTTGGTTACGTGTTGAACCTAAAGTGTAAAACATCACCGTCTTTTACCAAGTAGTCTTTGCCTTCAATCCTTAATTTTCCCTTGTCTCTAGCACCAGCCTCACCATTGCACTGTATAAAATCTTCATAGCCAATTGTTTCTGCTTTAATGAATCCTTTTTTGAAGTCAGTATGAATAACTTCGGCTGCATCAGGAGCCTTGCAGTTTGTTGGAATGGTCCATGCCCTTGTTTCTTCCGGTCCAGCAGTAAAATAGGTGCTTAAGTTAAGAGCTTTATAGCTTGATCTAATGACTCGGTCTAAACCAGTTTCAACAATGTTTAATTCTTTCATAAATTCTAATGCTTCCGCATCTCCCAGCTCTGTAATTTGCTGTTCGATTTCTGCAGAAATATTAACAACTTCATCATCCTTAAAGTATTCCTTAACTATTTTTGTGAACTGATTTCCACTAGCAATACTTTCCTCACCAGTGTTGCAAACAATAATTTTCGGTTTTAGAGTTAAAACAGAAGCGCTATTTATAATTTTTAGATCAAACTCATTTCTTAAATAGTATGGATTTTTCCCTTCCTTTAAGCACTCGTAGCATTTTTCAATTAGCTTATTAAGATCTTCATTTTCAACAATATTTTTATTTTTTTTCCCCACTCTTTTTTCTAAAGATTCTAGGTCTGCTAACATCAGTTCTGTTTCAATGATTTCAAAATCTCTTACAGGATCAACAGTTTTATTAACATTCTGAATTTCATCTGATTCAAAGCATCGCACAAGATGAACAATTGCGTCCACCTCTCTAATATGGGATAAAAATTTATTACCCAGACCTTCACCCTTCGAGGCTCCAGCCACCAAACCAGCTATATCCACAAAGGTAATTAAGGTAGGAATGATCTTTTTAGAACTGGCAATTTTACTAATCTTTTGAATTCTGGCATCTGGTACCGCAACAACACCGATATTTGGCTCTATAGTGCAAAATGGAAAATTGGCAGCCTCAGCATTTTTAGATTTGGTTAAAGCATTAAACATGGTTGATTTTCCAACATTAGGGAGACCAACAATTCCAACCTTAAAGCCCATTAGATATTACTTTTGCTTGAAAAATTATCCAGATCTCTTTCTATTAAAAGATGAACATTGTCTAATATTTTTTGTATTGATGTATTAACCGTCTCATCTTCTTCAATCATAAAATCATTTAAAACATGACTATCAACCAGCTCTTTTTCTCCAGGGTGCCCAATTCCTATTCTAATTCTATAAAAGTTTGCACCTATAGCATCTTCGATTGATTTAATTCCGTTGTGTCCACCACTAGATCCTCCAATTTTACATCTAATTTTTCCAAGCTCTAAATCCAAGTCGTCATGAAATACAAAAACATTTTTGGGCATAATTTTGTAGTAATCTTGAATTTCACGAATGCATGTCCCAGAATTATTCATAAAAGTTAAAGGCTTAACCAATATTAATTTTTGTTTATTTATTTCTCCATTAGTCAGCAATCCTTTGAATTTTGGTTTTTGCTTAGATAGATTGAATCTTTTGTTAAGATTATCAATAATCATGAAGCCAATATTGTGGCGATTATTTTTGTGTTTGGGATCAGGGTTTCCTAAGCCAACAAATAAGAACATGTACTATTTCTTTTTATCAGCAGGAGCTTTGGCTTTTTCTTCTTTAGGTTTTGCGTCTTTTTTATCAGCAGCTCCATCTGCACTAGCAGCAGCACCCTCTGCGCCCTCGTCGGCAGCAGCTTCCGCAACAGCTGGTTCAGGTTCTTTAACAACAGTAGGAGCGGCCACTGTTGCAATAGTAAAATCTCTATCTAAAATTGTCGGCTTGACATTTTCCGGCAATGCAATGGAAGAGATGTGAATACTTTCGTTAATTTGCTTCTCACCTAGATCAACAATTAATTCAGAAGGAATTTGATCTGCTGGACAGCTTAATTCTACTTTTCTTCGCACTATATTTAAAACTCCACCCATTTTTAATCCTGGACAAATGTTTTCATTTATAAATTTCACTGGAATCCAAACAATAACTTTTGTTCCAGCGGACATAGTTTGAAAATCTATATGAATAGGTTGATTGGTTAATTTATTAAAATCTATAGATCTCGGTAAAACTTTATAATCTTTTCCGTTCACCTTAATATCAATAACTTTGCTCATGAAATTTCCAGATTTTAAAAACTTTTCTAGAGAATTTTTTTTAACTGAAAGGTTTACATTCTTTTCTATATCGCCATACAGCACACCAGGTACAAAGCCGTCAGATCTTAACTTTTTTATTTCTGACTTAGTTTTGGTTTCTCGAATATTGACTTCCAGTGTGTTTAAATTTTTTTCCATAAGAAAGAAATTTGTATAGTACCGAAGGCACAAACTCAAGAATTGTTTATAAAAAAGAGTATTTTTTTACTATTTAAACAACTTAGATACTGACTTGGATTCTGATATTCTGTCCATAGCCTCGCCCAACAATGAAGCAACGCTTATAATCTTAATCTTAGAACCTTTAATTTTTGCAGTATTATCAATAGAATTTGTTACTACAAATTGCTTAATTTTTGATTTTTGTATTTTTGTTATCGCGTCACCACTTAAAACCGCATGAACTACATAGGCATAGACTTCCTTAGCTCCCTTGCTTATTAGGGCACTTGCCGCATTACATATTGTGCCACCACTATCAACTAAGTCATCTATTATTATACAGGTCTTCCCTTTTACCTGACCAATAACATTCATAACCTCTGATTTTCCAGGTCCAGATCGTCTTTTGTCAATAATTGCAAGTTCCGCATTAAGCCTTTTTCCAATTGCCCTAGCTCTTTCAACGCCACCCACATCAGGAGCAACACAAACTAAAATTTTAGACTTAATATTTTTTTTGATATCTCTAACAAAAGTAGGTGCTGCAAAAAGATTATCAACAGGAATGTCAAAAAATCCTTGAATTTGATTTGCGTGCAAGTCTAGAGTGACAACTCTATTTGCCCCGGCATTTGTTATTAAGTTTGCAACAAGTTTTGCACTAATAGGAGATCGAGGAGTAACTTTTCTATCTTGTCTCGCATACCCAAAATAGGGAAGTACAGCTGTAATATTTTTTGCCGAAGCTCTTCTCAAAGCGTCAATACAAACTAGCAGCTCCATTATATTGTCATTGGCAGGATAGGATGTCCCCTGTATTACAAATACTTCAGAACCTCTCATATTTTCATTTATTTCGATGTACACTTCTGAGTCGGCAAATCTTCTGATGCTACTATTTACAATTTTGGTTTTAAGATACTTGGCAATTTCTTTGCTTAATTTCGGATTATTTGTGCCAGAAACTATTTTCATTAATTTTTTTTATATACCTATTGCCCTATCTATTCAATTGTATTTTGCAATCAAAGATAAATTTCTACCATAGTCCTTTTCAGACCTAACAACAGACCTTCGGTAACTATAGAAGGAAGATTCGTGAGAAAAAGTATCCATATCAATATGTGAAATGTTTGCTTTAAGGACTTTAGCCTTTAGAAGTTTTAATTTTATAAAATACCTTAAATTAAAAAAAATTTTATTATTTTTTAATAAAAAACACTTTCTATACTTTGGGTTTTTGGACAAAAACTTATTATAAAAGTCAATTTTTACCTCATAGCTTTTTTGAGCTATGCAAGGACCTATACAAACCTTTAAGTCTTTGGGAGCTACCTTGTTCTTTTTAAAAAGAGCTATGGCATTTTCCACAATGTTTCCAAATGCACCTTTCCATCCAGCATGCACGCAACATATATAGTTGCTTTTTTTATCGACAAATAAAACTGGAGCACAATCAGCGGTAAGAATTCCAATGGAAACATTGCTAAGATTCGTAAAAATTCCATCACCAGAGCCAATCCTTGGCTGATTTGTATTTGTGAGCAATTTCTTCAGTATAATAATTTTATTGCTGTGCTTTTGATTAGCTAAAAATAAAAATTTGATACCAATTTTTTTTTTAACTATCTCAAGATTTTGATAAACATTTTTTTTATTATCTTTCGATCCTAGTCCGCAGTTTAAAGAGCTATATATACCTTTTGACTTTCCTTTCTTTCTTGAAAAAAAAGCATGCGAAATATTTTTACTTTGAGAAAAATTTTTTGACTTAAATATCATAGTTTAAATCTTTATTATTTTCATTAGTTACTACCAAAACTTTAAATAAACCACCCATATGCAATGGATGAAGCAGTCTGGCCAACGAATTTCTCAAAGAATCTTGCCGTTGTTTATTTAAATTTTTAGCAGCTTGTGCAAACCGTTCTCGAATCCCCAATTTTTGCAAAAATTCAGACTGAGTAGCGAAATCTACAATATGCAATTTGTTTTTTTTAAACAATTCAATTAAATGAAAGAAATTAACTTGGTAGGTGATGTCGCTATCTCCAACATTGTCCAAGACATTGCTTTTTTTATTTTTATAGATGGCTTGAAGTGTATCGTTACAAGTTTTTGAATATTCCCCATAATCAATAGTTACAAAAGCAGAGTTTTCTATTTTTAATATATCCGAAATATTTTTAATTATTTTTTCCAGCATTGGCGAAAACTCTATAAAGCTATTTATTTTTAAGTCATAAATATTCTTGATTTTAGTTAGTAAATTTATTTTTGGTTTATTTAAAATATAGTCTAGTTTTTTTTTCTTTTTATTGAAAAATACACATTTTTCAAACCAGGTATTATCTTTCTTTTCAAACTGCTTAATTGGAAGCGCGTCAAAAAATTCATTACTTATAATTATCAAATTGTCTTTTTTAAAATTTTTAAGCTTACTTACCCAAAAAATATTTTTTTGATTTTTTAATTTTTCTTTTTGTACTTTTTTCAAGCTATTGCTTGTTTCTAAAAGATAATAATTAACTTTTGATCGAAAAAAGGAAAATTTACTTAAAGATACCAGGATATCCTTGCTCATTGTTCCATCGCCAGGACCAAGTTCCAATATGTTAAGCACTTTGGGTTTTTTTATTTTGTTCCAAAAAATTAATATCCAAACACAGAGCATTTCAGAAAAAATACTAGAGATGTGAGGCGAAGTAACAAAGTCACCGTTGCGGCCAAAATTTATTTTTTTTTGATAGTAGCTATTTTTAAATTTATACAGGCAGTAATCTGTAAACTTGTCTAACGTGAGAAATTTTGTTTTTTTTATTTCTTTTAAAATCATTTTTGTTTAAAAAATAATACAAAAACGCATCCTGCACTTATGGTTAATAAGCTTAAAATGCTTCCCATGCTCAAACCAAATAGCAAATAGCCTAATTGTTGGTCTGGCTCTCTAAATAATTCCCCGATCATTCTAAACAATGAATAGAGCACCAAGAATAAAATCGATAGATAGCCTGACTTTATATTTTTTTTTCGTATTAAAAAATTCATAATCAAAAACAGGGCAACTCCTTCTAGTAGAGCTTCATAAAGCTGAGAAGGGTGTCTGGCTAACTTGTCATATTGGGGAAATACAAATGACCAAGGAACATCAGTTACTTTCCCAACAAGTTCTGCATTTATAAAATTTGCTATTCTTCCAAAAAAAATGCCAATCGGCGATATGCAGGCAAGCAAATCGGTTAATGACCAGAATGAAATTCTGTTTTTTTTAGAAAATAAGAAAGAGGAAAGAATAATGCCCAGCAAACCACCGTGAAAAGACATTCCTCCACTCCATACTTTAAGTATGTCTTCTGGATTGGTTATATAATATTCAAGATTATAAAAAAATACGTATCCTAATCGTCCTCCCAAAATGATGCCACCTACCGCCCAAATAACATAATCGTCAAGATTCTTTTCTGAGATATTTATTTTTGTATAAAAATATTTTATTAAATATTTTCCATAATACAGTCCCAGCAATATTCCAAAAATATAGGCCAGCGAATACCAGCGAATTGATAGTGGACCCAGATTTATAAAAATAGGATTTAAATTGTGAATAAACATTATGCAGGAAAGGTTAGGGAGATTCTTAATCCTGATCCTTTAGGATTATCCGTTAATTTAATAGTCCCCCCGTGTGAATTTACTATGTCCTGAACAATGGATAGCCCCAATCCAACACTACCTTCGGACATGTGCCTGCTCTTGTCCATTCTGTAGAATGGTCTCAATACTCTCTCGCGTTCATTTTCTGGAATTCCTGGACCCTTATCTTCAATCACAATTTCTATATTTGAATTATTTTTTTTTACAATGATATCGGCATTGCCAGCATATTTCATTGAGTTGTCTATAAGGTTGTATAAACATCTTTTGATTAGTTGCTTTCTACCTAGCATCAATATTTTTTCATTACATTTTAATGTAATTTTTTTATTGCTATATTTGTGCATAATCTCAGTCATTAAATTAGACAAATCAAACTGAATGGTACCCCCTGTTTCCTGGGAGCTAGAAAAGTCTAGATATTCAGAAATCATTTTTTCCATTTCTAAAACATCATCTTTAACCCTGTCTAATGTGTGATCTTTATTTAAAATTTCAATTTGTAATTTCAGTCTGGTTAGGGGAGTCTTTAAGTCGTGACTAATTCCAGACAGCATCGCAGTCCTTTGGCTAATGTGCCTCAAAATCCTTCGTTTCATTTTTTCAAATTCAATAATAGCTTTGCGAACTTCAATAGCTCCTGAAGGTTTGATTTCTGGAACGTACTGTCCTTTTCCAAATTTTTCAGCCGATTCAGCAAGAACAGTAAATGGCTTAATTTGATTCCTTAAAAAAAGTATGGATATTACCAGTAGGATTACTGAAGGAATGGTAATCCACAAAATAAATATTCGTGCAGAAGAATTTATGATTCTTGATTTTTGAACAATGAATTGAAGTACAGTTTTATTGGTGCTGACTCTTATATCCACAGTATCAGTATTTTTTTTTGTATCGTACCAAAATGGAGCCTTTATCTCCCTGCTTAACTCCTCATCTAGTAATTGATCATATAGATTATATACTAGAGGCTTATCTAATACGGGAAGTTTGTAGTTTTTTAAAACATATATTTTTGAAATCAATTTGTTTTCAAATATATTTTTAACAAAATCAAAGTCCTTTTTGGCTTTGGGATCCGAATAGACTTCCACCAAGGTGTTGATCTCACCTGCCAGTGCTCTCACCAGGCCCTTATTTGTTTTGATCCACAAGCTATCAAAAAAGACAACGGTAAGAATAATTTGCAGCAACAGAACTGGAGTGATTATTATTAGTAAATAACGAAAAAAAATAGTTCTAGGTAAAAAATTTTTGAACATTCTTAGTCAGTCCAAAGCACATATCCATTGCCCCGAACAGTCTGTAAGTACTTTGGATTTTTTGGATCTGGTTCTATTTTTTGTCTTAATCTTGTAATCATCACGTCAACAGCCCTTTCTTTGCTTAACTTGACTATTTTAGAAATTTGATCTCTTTGAAAAATCTGCCCAGCAGATAGAACCATTTTTTCTAATAAAGATTTTTCAGCTGCATTTAGTTTAGCTTCTCCTTTTTTTGAAACTATAGACATTTTTTCCAAATCAACTTTAATATCTCCAAACTTCAATATCGGATTTAAATTCTTATTTTTTTTAATTCTTTTTAGAATATTTTTTATTCTTAGAAGAAGCTCTTTGGGTTCAAATGGTTTGGGCAAATAATCATCAGCACCGGTTTCAAGACCAAAGACTCTATCGGAAGTTTCTCCCATAGCTGTTAATAAAATAATTGGTTGATCGCTAGTAGATTTGATTTCTTTTGTTAAATCGAGTCCATTTTGTCCAGGCATCATTATATCCAGTATTATCAAATCAAATTTGATTAGTTTAATTTTATTCTTTGCATCCTCAGCATGTTTGGCTGTGGTTATATAGAAATCATTATTTTCCAGATATTCCTTGATCAGCTCTCTTATCCGATCATCGTCGTCAACAATAAGAATGTGTTTTTTTTCTTCTAAGTTCATTTATTCAGCAATAATTTTTTTTAAAACTTTTTTAAAATTAAGCACTTCATTTGAGTCGGAGTGCTTAAAAGCCTGCAGTATTCTTTTTTTTTGTTTGTGAAAAATTTCATCACTGATTTTTCTTCCTTTTTCCGTGAGATGCAGAAGCCGCTGTCTACCATCTATATCTCCTTTAGATTGTGATATGATTTCTTTTTTAATCAACTCTTGCAAGACCCTACTTAGGCTTTGTTTTGTTATCTTGAGTTTTTTTATTAAATCTGCAACTTTAATTCCAGGGTTGGCATCTACTGTGCAAATAAGCCTATGATGGGCTTTGCCAAAAGAGTTTTTTTTCAAAATATCGTAAGGATCTGAATAAGAGTTTGTATAAGCCTCTAGCATCAGCTCTATAATTTCCTTGATGTTATTTTCTCTTAAATATAAAAAGTCATGCATAAATTCATTGATATAGTCAGCTTTATTGACATATATTATATTGAAATAAAAAATAATTGAAAACTAATTCTATATGAACTCTATTCCCTACGACAAAAGAGACGGAAAAATATGGCTAGACGGAATCCTGGTTGAATGGAAAGATGCAAAACTCCATGTTCTGACACACGGACTTCATTATGCAAGCTCTGTTTTTGAGGGTGAACGCGTATACGACGGAGAAATATTCAAATTAACAGAGCATAGCGAAAGACTTGTTTACTCAGCAAGCAGGATGGGTTTTGAAATTCCTTATTCAGTCAGCGAGATAGATAAATTTTGCAGAGAAGTGGTCAAAGTTCAGAAAATAGAGAATGGATATGTAAGACCTATTGCATGGAGAGGCAGTGAGATGATGGCTGTGTCGGCACAAAACAACACTATTCATTTGGCAATTGCAGCCTGGGTTTGGGGATCCTATTTTGATCCAAAAATAAAATTAAATGGAATTAAATTAAATATTTCAAAATGGAAAAAGCCAGCTCCAGATTCTATACTCTGGGATACTAAAGCGGCAGGAAATTATATGATCAATACTCTTTCAAAACATGAGGCAGAAAAGCATGGTTATAACGATTCAATGATGCTTGATTACCAGGGTAATATTGCCGAGGCCACAGGTGCCAATGTTTTCTTTATAAATAAAGAGCAAACAGAAATCTACACTCCTATAGCAGATAGTTTTTTGAACGGAATTACTAGAAGAACAGTGATTGAAATTGCAAAGAGTTTGCAAATTAGAGTAATTGAAAAAAAAATTAAGCCAGAAGATTTAAAAAGCTACAAAGGGTGTTTTTTGACTGGATCAGCAGCAGAGGTTACCCCAGTATCACAGGTTGGAGAATACTCATTTGAAGTTTTAGATTTAATTGGAAAACTATCTGATCTATATCAAGCCTTAGTAAGAAAAAAATAATAAATTAGTCAATAGCGTGTTCAATTCCTTTTTTGAGATAGGAGTATCCTGTAATAAGAGTTAGCAAAGCAGAAATCCAAAGAAGTACAATTCCCATTTCAGAACCAAGATTAAATAATATCTTGTCACCTGATGGACCAGTCAAGAGTATGGAAATTGCCAACATTTGAAAAAAAGTTTTTACCTTTGCCATATTAGATACTGGAATTTTTAGCTTAAATTTTGCAAGATATTCTCTTAAGCCAGATACTAAAATTTCTCTACAAATTATAATTATTGCGGCTATCACTTCCTGCCCTTTAATTTGACCATCAGCTACCAGAAGAACAAGGGCGGTAACAACTATAATTTTATCTGCAATTGGATCTAGTAGCTCTCCAAGTTTAGACTGCTGCTTTAATAATCTTGCAAAAAAACCATCCAAGAAGTCTGTAAAACTTGCCACCACAAAGATTGAAAAAGCCAACCAGTCTCCTAGGCCACCTGGCAAATAGTAAGCAAATACAAGAAAGGGAACTAAAATTAATCTGCCTAGGGTTAAAATGTTAGGAATTTTAAAAATCATAAAAAATTTTTATTGAGATGAAAGTAATTATATATTTTTTTTGCAATAAGTTCACTTATTCCTTCTACTTTTTTTAAGTCTTCCAAGCTAGCGCTTCCGACCTCTTTTGCTGATCCAAAGTGGTTCAGTAATGATTTTTTTCTATTTCTGCCAATTCCAGGTATTTCATCCAGCAATGATTTTGTAAAAGTTTTCTTTCTTTTTTTTCTATGTGTAAAAATAGCAAATCTATGTGCCTCGTCTCTTAATCTTTGCATAAAAAATAGAAGGGGACTATTTTTTTCTAATTTTATTTCTTTATTATTATAAATAAAAGTTTCGTTACCTTCGTTTCTATTCTTCCCCTTAGCAAGAGCTATAATTTGTAGATGGTGAAATCCAAGTTCATTTAATTTTTCTCTTACAGCCGAGTACTGTCCTTTCCCCCCATCAATAACGAGCAGATCAGGAGTATTTTCATTGTCAGTTTCTTTAACTAGCTTAGAGAATCTTCTATTAATTACTTCTCTCATCATGCCATAATCATCACCAGGCTTAATAGTCGTGCTTTTAATATCAAATTTTCTATATCTTTTTTTTAAGAATCCCTCTTCACCAAAACTTACAAAGCTTCCTATAGCATCAGTGCCCTGAGTGTGACTGTTGTCATAAACCTCAATCAGGCTTGGAACAAAATCAAAATTAAAAGCTTCAGTAAGCAAATTGAGAAAATCATTATTTTTATCAGAATCGAGCACTTTTCTTTGAAGGCTTTCTTTGGCATTTTGTATGGCCATATTAATTATTGACATTTGGTTTTTTTTCTTTGGAATTTTAAAAATAATCTTTTTATTGTATTTGGCAAAAAGAGCTTTTTGCAGAAGGTCTAGATTTTTTGGTTGAATATTTAGAATGATCTCCACAGGTGGCAATTTATTTTCATAAAATTGTGCAAGAAATGCTTCCAAAACATCAGATTCTTTATCATCCGGATCATGCTTAGGAAAAAAACATTGGTTCCCCCAATTCTGCTTTGATCTGTAAAAAAATACTACAATGCATGTAATATTTTCCATTCTGTACGAAACTACCACGTCCGCATCGACAAAATTATTTTTGCTAATCTGCTGAGATGATTGAATGTTAGTAAGGGATTTAATTCTATCTCTAAAAAGAGCGGCTTTTTCAAAATCAAGATTTTTACTAGCAAGATCCATTTCTTGAGAGAATTTTTTTTGTATAGATCTTGATTTCCCGTTTAGAAAATCAATGCATTCCTGCACAGAATTTTTGTACTCTTCTTTTGTTATTTCATTTGTACAGGGAGCAGAACAACGCTTAATCTGGTATAGCATGCATGGTCTGGCTCTATTTTTGAAATTATGATCATCGCAGACCCTGATTTGAAAAACTTTTTGCAACATTTTTATAGTCCAATTGACAGATCCTATGGATGCAAAAGGGCCAAAGTACAAATCTTTTTCATTATGCTTACCCCTAAACTTGGTTAGTTGAGGCCATGGATCGCTCAATCTGATTTGAATATACGGGAATGATTTATCATCTTTAAGTAGCACGTTGTATCGTGGCTTAAATTTTTTAATTAAGTTTGCCTCTAAAAGAAGTGCCTCAGATTCATTGGCAGTAGTGATTGTTTCTATTTCTTTTGTTAGTGAAATTAATCTTTGTGTTCTAATCGCTAATCCAGAAGCGGAAGTGTAGTTGAGTAGTCTTTTTGGTAAATTTTTAGCTTTGCCAATATAAATAATTTTATTTTTTTCATCTAAAAATTTATAAATACCAGGGCTATTTGGTATGTTTTTAATTTTAGATTTTATTATTGCTTGCCCAGAATCTACCGTATTCACTATTTTTTTCTTTTGTTAATTTCAAACCCAACAGACCCACCTGTTTTTAAAATATCTAATTTCTCTATTTGCAATTCTATAGCTTCAATTTTTTCATTTTTTAATATTTCTTCAGCTATTAACTCACCCAAAATCTCTAAGAAATTAATTTTTCTATCCAAGATGCTATTTATTAATCTAATAATGTCATCGTAGTCTACAATGCTTTTTAGGTTACGGTCATCAAATGCTAATTTTTGATTTAATTCTAATTTAATATTGAACTTTAATTTTTGTGTTTTAATTTTTTCTTCAGGGTAATAACCAAAAATTTTTTCAACAATAAGATCTTTGATAAGAATTTTTTTTACAACTTCTTGAGTTATCTTTTTTTCAAAAATTTCTACCACATTATTTTTTATAAATGCTGTCATTCTATTCTTTTATATTAATTAGATCGGGAGTTTTCCATCCGAGGTTTTGACCGCTGTCCACAGGTATGGTTAGACCGGTAATAGAATCGTTATTGATAATAAATTCTAAAGTATTGCAAATATCTTTTATTTTAACCTGTTTTTTTAAAATAGTATTTTTAAATTGTTTTTTAAAGTGTGTTTTAGATTGTCTTTCGCCTTTCATGACGGGGCCAGGAGCAATAGCATTTACTCTAATATTTGGAGCAAATTTCATAGCAAGAACTGTTGTCAGAGTTTGAAGACCAGCTTTGCTGAGAGTGTAGGAAAGAAAATATGGAGTTAATTTAAAAACTCTCTGGTCAATAATATTTATAATATTTGCATTTTTGTTTTTTTTTTGCTTGGAAAACTCAGATGACAAAATAGCTGGTGCTTTTAAATTAATATTAAAATGTGACTGCCATTTTTCGTTATTAAAATTTATTATGTCGTCATTTTCAAAAATGGAAGCGCAGTTTACTAGGCAGTTTATGGTCCCTATTTTTTTATTGGCAATTTTTACAATAGATTTTGCTTGCTTGTGTTTGGCCAAATCAGCTTTGATAATGCAGCATTTCACTCCTATTTTTACAATCTGCCTTTGTAGTATCAACGCTTCTTTTTTGGATTTGTTAAAATGAATGGCAATATCCCACCCTTTATTAGCAAAAAATATTGATATTTCTTTGCCTATGCGTTGAGCGCCACCCGTGATGAGAATAGTTTTGTTCATTTATCTTTTTTTCTTAACTTTGGTTCCCGCCTTGCCTTGTGTAGATCTTCCGAATAGTGAATTGTTTGGTCCATATTTTTTTATACTAGAGTTAATTGCCAAACCTAGGTCTGAGTTTTCAAGCTTTTTAATTTCATCCCTTATTTTTGCAGCTTTTTCAAATTCTAGATTATCAGCTGAAGTAAACATATCTTTTTTTAAAGCTTTTAGATGTTTTTTTAAATTGTGTCCAATTTCAACATCTTTAGTAATATTTAAATAATCTTTTTCATAAACGCTCTCTAATATGTCCCCAATATCTTTTTTTATACTTTGTGCAGTTATATTATTTTTTTTATTAAATAATGTTTGCCTATCCCTTCGTCTATTAGTTTCTTCAATTGCCTTTTTTATACTATTGGTTTCTTTGTCTGCGTATAAAATAACTCTTCCCTCAACATTTCTAGCGGCTCTGCCAATAGTTTGAATTAGGGAAGTTTCTGATCGTAAAAATCCCTCCTTGTCAGCATCAAGAATTGCTACCAATGCGCATTCCGGTATATCAAGTCCTTCTCGTAATAAATTAATTCCGACTAAAACGTCAAACACTCCCAATCTCAAATCTCTAATGATTTCAATTCTTTCTAAAGTGTCTATTTCTGAGTGCATATATCTAACTTTAATTCCATTTTCATCGAGATATTCAGTAAGATCTTCAGCCATTTTTTTAGTAAGCGTTGTAGCTAAAACTCTTTGATTTTTTTTGCTTATTATCAAACATTCAGACAAAAGATCGTCCACTTGATTTTTTGCTGGTCGTATAAAAATATGTGGATCAATCAAACCAGTGGGTCTAATCACCTGTTCAGCAAAAACACCTTTTGCTTGATCCAGCTCCCAATCGCTAGGTGTTGCCGAAACAAATATAGTTTGTGGTCTCATCATATCCCATTCTTCAAATTTCATCGGTCTATTATCCATGCAAGAAGGTAATCTAAATCCATACTCAGAAAGCGTTTTCTTTCTTGTGTGGTCACCTTTGTACATTCCATTTAGCTGTGGAACTGTAACGTGACTCTCATCAACAAATACAATTGCATTATCTGGTAAGTATTCAAAAAGTGTTGGAGGTGGTTCACCCGATTTTCTGCCCGATAAAAACCTAGAGTAGTTTTCAATGCCGGCACATGTCCCAGTTGCCTCTATCATTTCTAAATCAAACCTTGTTCTTTCATCTAATCTTTGCGCTTCCAGTAGCTTATTCTCTTTTTGAAATTTTTTTAATGTTTGAGCCAATTCTAGTTTAATTTCTTTTATGGCCTGCTGAACAGTTGGTCTCGGAGTAATGTAGTGACTGTTAGCGTAAATTTTGACAATATTTAACTCCTCTGTTTTATCGCCCGTCAAAGGGTCAAATTCTTTTATCTCAGTTAACTTTCCATCCTCTAAAGAAATTCTCCAAGCACGGTCTTCTAAGTGAGACGGAAATATTTCAATATTTTCTCCACGAACTCTAAAAGTTCCCCTATGAAAATTTTGATCATTTCTTTTGTATTGCAATTCAACAAGACCTTTAATAATTTTTTCTCTTTCATAGGTATTATTTTTTTCAAAAATCATTGTCATTTTGGAATAGGAATCGGGAGACCCCAGTCCATAGATGCAGGATACGCTGGCTACAATAATAACATCATCTTTTTCCAGCAACGATCTGGTAGCTGAGTGCCTCATTCTATCTATCTGTTCGTTGATGGCAGATTCTTTTTCTATATAAGTGTCTGACCTTGGAACGTAAGCTTCTGGAGTGTAGTAATCATAATAAGAAACAAAGTATTCAACAGAATTTTCTTTGAAAAAACTTTTCATTTCCCCATACAATTGTGCTGCTAATGTTTTGTTGGGAGCCAAGATAAGGGCCGGTCGATTTAACTCCTCAATTAATTTTGCCATAGTGAATGTTTTTCCGGACCCAGTTACCCCTAGCAAAACTTGATTTTTTTGATTATTTATCAGACCTTCTTTGAGCTGTTTTATGGCAGTAGGCTGATCGCCAGCAGGTGTAAATGCAGTTGTTAATTTAAATTTTTTCCCACCTTCCAGTTTGTCAAAAAAATTATCTTTTTTGTTTTTTCCTTCTGAGGTATGAACGGCTGATAAATTAGACATTTTTTTTATTATTTTAATGACCATACTATCAGCATCTCTATCCAGAATAAAACCATCTCCGACTATGGCTGTTGTTAAAAAAGCAACCGAGTTAAAAGCTGCAGGAAAAGATATAATATCACTAGGTGCGGGTGAGCCAGATTTTGACACTCCTGACAACGTGAAGCAGGCTGGAATTGATGCAATTAAAAGCGGTCAAACGAAATATACCATTGTTGATGGAACTGTGGAGCTTAAGAGAGCAATTATTGCAAAATTCAAAAGAGAAAATAATTTAAGTTATAATGAAAAGCAGGTAACGGTAGGAGTGGGTGGCAAGCATGTTATTTTCAACGCAATTTTAGCAACCATCAACCCGGGGGATGAAGTAATTATTCCAGCTCCTTATTGGGTTTCTTATCCAGACATAGTCCTGTTAGCAGGAGGTGCTCCAAAAATAATAGAGTGCGATGAAAGCAATGATTTTAAAGTTTCTCCAGAGCAAATAGAAAAAAGCATTACCAAAAATACTAAATGGATTATTTTGAATTCGCCATCAAATCCAACAGGATCAGTTTACTCAGAACAAGAATTGATAAGTATTGGAAAAGTATTGGAAAAGTTTCCGCAAGTCTTAATTATGTCAGACGATATTTACGAGCATGTTCTTTATGATGATTTCAAATTTTTTACAATTGCACAAGTTCCAGAGTTGTTTTCTCGAACTTTGACTATTAACGGATTGAGCAAAGCCTACGCCATGACTGGATGGAGAGTAGGTTATGCAGGTGGTCCAGAAGATCTAATACAAGCAATGGGAAAAATTCAATCTCAATCCACAACCAACACTTCCTCTATTAGTCAAGCTGCAGCAGTAGAGGCTTTAAATGGAGTGCAAGATTTTATTAAGCCTAGATCAGATGCCTTCAAAGAAAGAAGGGATTTTGTTGTGAAAAAATTAAACACAATAAAAGGATTGTCCTGCAAAAATCCGCAAGGAGCTTTTTACGTTTTTCCAAATTGCAAAAATTGTATTGGAAAAAAAGACAAAGTGGGAAAAAAAATTTTAAATGATACAGATTTTGTAACTTCTTTATTGGAAAATACAGGAGTGGCAGTTGTGCAGGGTTCAGCATTTGGTTCGGAAGGGTATTTTAGAATTTCTTACGCCACCTCAATGGACAATCTTGTTAAAGCATTAGATAAAATTGAATCCTATTGCAAAGAGCTAGTTTAGTTATTTATTTTCAGATAAAAATTTTTCTGCCTCTAAAGCAGCCATGCAGCCCATACCAGCGGCAGTAACTGCCTGTCTGTAGGTTTTGTCTTTCACATCTCCAGCTGCAAAAATTCCCTTGATATTAGTCTTGGTAGAATCTGCCTCTGTAAGAATATAACCTTCTTTATCCATTGTAATTTGGTTTGTAAAAATTTTAGTTGCTGGATCGTGTCCAATAGCTACAAAAATACCATGGGTATCAACTTTGGTTGTGCTTTTGTTTTTTGTATTTTCCAATATCACGCCCGTAACCCCCCTTGGGTTTTCTGTTCCAAGAACTTCTTTTACAGCGCTATCCCATATAATTTTGATTTTCGGATGAGAGAGAATTTTTTGTTGCAAAAGTTTTTCGGCCCTTAAAGAATCTCTTCGATGAACCAAAGTAACTTTGGATGCAAATTTAGTTAAAAACAAAGCTTCTTCAACAGCAGCATTTCCGCCGCCAACTACTATCACTTCTTTTTCTTTGTAAAAAAAACCATCACATGTTGCGCAAGCTGAAACGCCAAACCCTCTATATTTAGTCTCTGTCTCTAAATTTAGCCAACGTGCTTGAGCGCCTGTAGAAATAATAACAGCGTCTGCTGTATATTTTTCTCCACTTTCTCCAAGAAGTTCAAACGGGCTATTTTTAAAATTAACCTCTTTGATCATATCATTCTTGAATATAGTACCAACTGCTTCGGCTTGTTTTTTCATCTCTTCCATTAGCCAAGGGCCTTGAATTACGTCTGCAAATCCAGGATAGTTTTCTACATCTGTAGTCGTGGTTAGCTGTCCACCAGGTTCCATTCCAGATATAAGAACTGGACTTAGCATTGCTCTTGCAGCATAAATTGCAGCAGTATAGCCAGCTGGGCCAGAACCAATTATTATAACTTTAGAATGCATCTCTTTTTTTTGACTCATTTATTAAGTTTATTATCAGCAAAATTAATTTAGGTATATATATCATAATGAATAAAATTGATGCTTGGCTATTAACAGAAGGAGCACATGGCATGATTAGCCAGGTAGAAGGATTGGCCAAAGCTTTAAATACAAACTATCAACATAAAAAAATAATTTATAATTCATTTTGGAACTTTTTCCCTCCCGCCTTATCTCCTAAAAAAAGTATAGTTTTTAATTTTGAAGAAATCATAAATGAGAAAACTGAAATTCAAAGACCGGCCCTTCTAATTTCTTGTGGAAGAAAAAGCGTTATTCCGTCCATTGTTCTTAAAAATTTATTTGAAAAAAAAAATAATAAAAAAATTTTCAATATTCACATACAAGATCCAAAAATTTCCCCTATTAACTTTGATTTTATTATTACCCCAGAACACGATTCCTTAAAGGGAGAGAATATTATTAAATCCAAAGGCGCTATTCATTATATATCAAACGAAGAAATTGAAATTGCGAGACAAAATACAAAATCTAAAAATTCGGTAACAGTTGTTCTCGGAGGTCCTAATCAATATTATTCTTTTTCTTTAGAAGAGCTTAAAGCTATCTTTCATAGAATAGATAGGTTTTTTTCAGATACTGTTGATGAGGTAAAAATTATTACTTCCAGAAGAACTCCAGAAGAAGTTATTAATTTTTTAAAGGAAAAGTATTTAAATAATTCAAAAATTGTTGTCGACAGTTCTTTGTCTCGTCAAAATTATGTTGAAGCTTTAGCCGAAGCAAAAAAAATTATTATGACTTCAGATTCTATTTCCATGATATCGGAAGCGGCAACCACCGGAACGCCAATTTATTTAGTCCAAATGAAAGCAAAAAAAAATGATTATCGCTTTAATAAGTTTGTAGAATTGTTCAAAAATTTAAATATTACCAAGGATTTAGACACTAATGAAGAGCACTGGACTTATGATAAGCTTTATGAGACTAAAAGAATCGCAGAAATGCTAAAAACTAAAATTATATAACAATGAATTTTTTAAATTCTCTTAAAAATAAATGCAATTCTTTGCAAGATCCGTTCCCGCACTGGGAGTTTAAAGACCCATTAACAGAGAAGATGATAGACGAAATATACAATACTCAAATTGACGATCCTGCTCGTTATGAAATAAACTATGACGGTACTAGAGCAATAGATGGAGGTGAGGGAAAGTTTAGAGAGGGTATAGCTGACGGAGGCAAGGCACTTAAATTTAGATGTTTTTTAGAAAAACATAATGCCAAACAATTCCCCGAATTGCTTACATTGGTTCAGGAACTTCAGTCAAAAAATACCCATGAGTATGTTGGTTCATTAATCAAAAAAGATCTTTCTAAGTCCTATGTTCGTTTGGAGATTATTTGCGATAGAAAAGGATTTTGGCTTAAGCCCCACTGCGATATTAAAGAGAAGCTTCTTTCTTGCCTGCTTTTTGTTAACCGCCTTGGCGAATCTGAGGAGTTAGGAACTGATTTTTACAATGAAAAGTTAGAAAGAGTTAAGACGGTTCCTTATAGAAATAACTATGGTTACTTTTTCAGTAGTGATGAAAGTAGTTGGCATGGAATGGAAAAAAAAGAAATTAAAAAAGATAGAAGGTGTATTCAAATAAATTACGTTACCTTTAAAACTGACTGGCCAGTTTTGTAAAGCTACAAGTCCTGAATAGGCATAATGCCCATTTTTTTATTTTTCATTGAAGCGATAGCTTCTGTACATGCGATGGCTCCAGCGAGTGTAGTAAAGTATGGAATGCCGTTATTTAGAGCCGATCTTCTTAAAGATTTAGATTCCTCAATAGATTTTTTCCCTGAAGTTGTATTAATTACAATAGCAATTTTTTTATCGTCCAAATATTCAACGACATGAGGAGACCCCTGAGTTACTTTGTTGATTTTGGTACACGTAATATTTTCTTTATTTAAAATATCGGCAGTTTTTCCTGTGGCTAAAATTTCAAATCCCAAGTTTGATAATTTTTTTGCAAAATTTTTAATTAGAGGTTTGTCCTTGTCATTTACAGAAATAAAAACAACACCTTCTTTAGGTAGAGTGTTTCCCGCAGAGATCTGACTTTTTGCGTAAGCCATACCAAAATCCAAATCTATTCCCATAGATTCTCCAGTCGACTTCATTTCCGGTCCTAGCAAGGTATCAACTTCTGGAAATTTATTAAAAGGGAATACAGCTTCTTTTACTGAAAAAGTTTTTAATTTTTTATTAGGAACTTCAAGATCTTTGAGTTTTAAACCAGTCATTACTTTGGTGGCAATTTTTGCTACAGAGATATTAGATGCTTTAGAAACAAAAGGCACCGTTCTGCTTGCTCTCGGGTTAACTTCAAGTACATAAATATTTGTACCTTGCACTGCAAATTGAATATTGATCAATCCTACTACACCGATTGTAATTGCAAGCGTTTTGGTTTGCTTTTCGATTTCTTGAATAATCTCTTTTGATAGAGAGTAGGGAGGTATGCAGCAGGCGGAATCCCCAGAGTGAATTCCAGCTTCCTCAATATGCTCCATAATTCCAGAAACAAATACATTCTCACCATCGCATATAGCGTCAACATCCACTTCAATAGCGTCATTTAAAAATCTATCTAGTAAGACAGGATTGTTGCCAGAAACCTTTACGGCTTCTTCAATGTAGGTTTTGAGTTGATCGTCATCATGAATAATCTCCATAGCCCTGCCACCAAGAACATAGGAAGGTCTAATAACAAGTGGGTATTTAATATTTTTTGCAATTTCATAAGCCTCTTCTTTAGATCTGGCCAAACCATTTTCGGCTTGCTTTAAATTAAGCTTGTTAATTAAATTACTAAATCTTTCTCTATCCTCTGTTAAATCAATAGAATCCAAAGAAGTTCCAAGTATGGGATAACCATTGTCATGAATAGCTTTTGCTAATTTTAGAGGAGTTTGACCACCAAATTGAACAATAACTCCTTTTAATTTTCCTTTAGAGCTTTCTTTTTTTAAAATTTCCAAAACATATTCCTCTATCAAAGGCTCAAAGTATAATCGGTCACTCGTATCATAATCTGTAGACACTGTTTCAGGATTGCAGTTGATCATGACTGTTTCATAGTCGATTTCACTTAAAGCATAACTTGCTTGGCAACAACAATAGTCAAATTCTATTCCTTGACCAATCCTATTGGGACCTCCTCCAATAATCACAACCTTTTCTTTTTCCGTTGGATTAGATTCGCATTCTCTTATGTCGGACAGCCCAACGTCGTACGTTGAATACATATAAGGTGTCTGTGAGCTAAATTCTGCAGCACAAGTGTCTACTTTTTTATAAACAGGAACAATTCCAAATTCATTCCTTCTTTTAACAATATCGGATAGTGGCCTGTTAATAAGTGAAGATAATTTTTTATCACTAAAACCAGATGATTTTACAAAGTTAAAAAACTGTTTATTTTCTAAAATATTTTTTTCATTTATTTCTTTTTCAATATTTACAATTTCTTTTACTTGATTCAAAAACCACGGATCAATTTTTGTTTTTTCATAAACCTCTTCCATAGAAAAATTCATTCTAAAAGCTTCTGCTACATAAAGTATTTTTTGAGGTATGCTCTCACCAAGTTTTTTCTGAAGCTCTTCTTTGCTCATTGAAATTGAATCTAGACCATCCAATCCAACTTCTAGTGACACTAGTGCTTTCTGAAGAGATTCTTTAAAATTTCTACCAATCGCCATAGTTTCACCAACTGACTGCATGGCAGTTCCAAGTATTGCTTTAGAATTTTTAAATTTTTCAAATGCAAATCTTGGTATTTTAGTCACTACATAATCGATAGTAGGCTCAAAAGACGCTGGGGTATTGCCAGTAATGTCGTTAGTAATCTCATCCAAGGTATAACCAACCGCTAATTTTGCTGCAACTTTTGCAATTGGAAATCCGGTAGCTTTTGAAGCCAAAGCAGAAGATCTAGAAACTCTTGGATTCATTTCTATAACAATCATCCTTCCATCTTCTGGATTGATGGCAAATTGCACATTGGACCCACCTGTTTCAACTCCAATTTTTCTTAAACAGTTAATAGATGCGTTTCTCATTACTTGGTATTCTTTATCAGTCAAAGTTAAAGCTGGAGCCACAGTCATAGAATCCCCAGTATGAATTCCCATGGGATCTATATTTTCGATACTGCAAACAATTATGCAGTTATCTTTTTTGTCTCGAACAACTTCCATTTCAAATTCTTTCCACCCAACCAAAGACTCTTCAATAAGCACTTCATTAGTAGGAGATAGGGCCAATCCATTTTTCACTATTTTTAAATACTCCTCCTCTGTATGAGCAACTCCGCCACCAGTTCCACCCAAAGTAAAAGAAGGTCTAATAATGTTTGGTAAATTTATTTCTTTAAGAATATTTAGCGCTTGATCTATGGAGGTGCAAATTGTGGATCTTGCAGACTCCAGGCCTATTTCATTCATGTGTTTTTTAAATTTTTGTCTATCTTCCGCCCTGTCTATTGCTTCTGCATTAGCTCCAATTAATTCAATATTGTATTTTTTTAATATTCCGTTTTTGTGCAATAGCATTGCAGCATTCAGGCCCGTTTGACCACCCATGGTAGGAAGAATTGCGTCTGGTTTTTCAACTTTTATTATTTCTTCTAAAATTTCAGATGTAATTGGTTCAATATATGTTTTATCAGCAACATTCGGGTCAGTCATGATAGTTGCGGGATTAGAATTAATTAAAATGACTTTGTAACCTTCTTCTCTCAAGGCTTTGCATGCCTGTGTTCCGGAATAATCAAATTCACATGCTTGTCCAATGACTATGGGCCCAGCCCCAATAATTAATATTGTTTTAAGGTCAGTTCTTTTTGGCATTTAATTTTATAGTTTCTACAAATTGTTTAAAAAGATAATTGCTATCATGCGGACCTGGGCTAGCCTCAGGATGATACTGCACAGAAAAAGCAGAATTGTTTTTTGAAGATATTCCTTCAATACTTCCGTCAAATAAAGACACATGAGTTACCTCTATGTCACTAGGCATCGTTTGTTTATCAATTTCAAATCCATGATTCTGAGATGTGATTTCAACTTTGCTTGATAAAATATTTTTCACAGGATGGTTTGCTCCTCTATGCCCTTGATGCATTTTTTTAGTCGAACAACCCAATGCATGACCAAGCAACTGATGTCCCAGGCATATTCCAAAAATAGGTATTTTTTTATTTAGAATTTTTTGTATGCAGGGTTTCGCAAATTTAGATGTAGCCGCAGGATCTCCCGGTCCATTAGACAGAAATACACCATCTGGATTAAGCTTTTCTATTGTTTCAAAATCCGTATCAGCAGGAACTACTGTTACTTTGCATCCTAAATTAGAAAAATTTCTTAAAATATTTTTTTTAATTCCAAAATCGATCGCTACTATATGTAATAAATGTTCACTATTTTTTTCATAGCCTGTTTTCTTGTTCCATAAAGAGATGTCTTCCCATTGATAAATATTTTTGGAAGAAACTTTGAGCGTGAGATCCAATCCATTTAAGCCACTCCATTTTTTACACTCTTCTATATAAAAATCTTTGCTTTTTGAATTAGATGGGTCATTTACTACAGTTCCTTTAAGAGCGCCTTTTTCCCTAATTAGATTTGTTAGGGCTCTAGAATCTATTCCACAAAGCCCAACTATATTATTTTTTTTAAGCCAATCATTTAGATGTTTCAAAGATCTATAATTTGAAGGTTCAGTTATTTCTTTGCTGAAAACCACACCTTTGAGCCAAATTTTATCCGATTCAACATCTTCTAAATTGGTACCGACATTTCCTATGTGTGGAAATGTAAAATTAATGATTTGATCTGAATAAGATGGGTCAGTAATAATTTCCTGATAACCAGTCATGGAGGTATTGAAACACACTTCCCCAACAGCATAAGATTCTGCTCCGAGACCAAAGCCATTAAAGACTGTTCCGTCTTCTAAAATTAAAATACCTGTGGATTGTTGATTATCTAAATATTCAGAACCTGCAATTATTTCTTTATTTAACAAAAATACAACTCATGGGTTAAAGAATCATTTGCTTAAAAAAACTTTGGCGGAACATATGAAAAAGATTTAAACTCGTCAAGCAACTAAAGTAAAATAATGTATAAAAAAACCCATGTCTGAACTATTTAAAAAAATAAACCTTTCACTTAACGAAGCTATTAAGGGAAAGAACGCCGAAAGAGTTTTAACCTTGAGGTCAATAGTGTCTCAAAAAAAAGATAAAGAAATAGAGCTAAGAACAGCTGAGCAAAAAGATATTTTAGATTCTGACATAACAAGCATCCTAAATAAAATGATGAAGCAAAGAAAAGAATCTATTGAGATGTATGAAAGGGGAGGACGGGCAGATTTGGTAGAAAAAGAAAGGTTAGAAATTAATATAATTGAGGAATTTTTGCCAAAGCAAATGGATGATGATGAAATACTTAAGTCCTGCAAGGAAGCCATTTCAGAGTCTGGGGCCGCAAGTATTAAAGATATGGGAAAAGCAATGAAAGTTTTAAAGGACAAGTATCTTGGCACTATGGATTTTGCAAAAGCAGGAAAGATTTTGAAAGAGCAGCTGCAAGGATGATGAAGCACCCAAAGTCTTATCTTGAAGAAATTAATCAGAGACTCAAAGTGTCCGATATAGTTGGCTCAGTAGTTAAGTTAACCAAAAGAGGAAAAGAGTTTGTTGGCTTGTCACCATTTACCAATGAAAAAACCCCCTCCTTTACAGTAAATGATGAAAAAGGATTTTATCACTGCTTTAGTAGTGGTGAACACGGAGGAATGTTTGATTTTTTAATAAAAGTTGAAAAACTTACATTCGGTGATGCAGTTAGAAAATTGGCTGCCAAGGCTGGAATGCAAGAGTATAAATTTTCAAAAGAAAGCGTAGAACAGGAAAAAAAAATCAAGAGGTCTGAAAAAATTTTTCAGTTATTTTTTAATTATTGTTATAAAAATATTTTTACAGAAGAGAATAAGCTGCATCTAGACTATTTGCTAAATAGATCTTTAAAAAAATCTACCCTAGAACATTTTCAAGTAGGTTTTTGTGACGATAGCAATCGCGCTAGTGATCATTTTTTAAAGCTTGGATACACAGATAAAGAGCTAATCGAAACGGGTCTCTTTTATTTAAACGAACAAAAAAAAACTTTAGTACCTAGATTTAAAAATAGAATTGTTTTTCCAATAAAAAACTTATTCGGTGAGTTCATAGGATGTGGCGGAAGAACAGTTTTGTCTAGCGTACCTGCAAAATATATCAATTCACCAGAAACTATTTTTTTTAAAAAAGGTAATAATTTGTATAATTTTAACAATGCTAAGAATGAAAATAAAAACGCAGATTATCTTTTGATAGTCGAAGGCTATATGGATGTAGTTAGCTTATACAATCGTGATATTAAAAATGTGTGCGCTTCCCTGGGCACAGCCATCACGGATAATCAAATTAATTTAGCATGGAGAAACTTTAAAAATATTATTATTTGTTTTGATGGTGACAGTAGTGGTTCTGCAGCTGCTTATCGTGCCGCAGAAAAGCTTATAAAAATATCAAAACCAAATCATACAGTTTCTTTTATGATTATGCCCCAAGGTTTAGACCCCGATGATTATGTTAACAAATTTGGAAAAGAGGGTTTTGATCAAATGATTAATAGAAAAAAGGATATTACAGAATTTGTATTTAATTATAACACCAGTCAATTAAAAGATTACAGTCCATCATCTTTAGCCGAGCTAGAAAAGAAGTTGATGGATATAGCCGACACCATAGAAGATGTGATTATAAAAAAATATTATAGAAATTTTTTTAAAAATAAGATTTTTGAAAATTTAATTAAAAAAAATAAGAGCAAATTAAGCAAATTCCAAATCACTAACAGCTTTGATATGACCAGACTTGATATGCTGGAGTTGGAAATAAAAGAGTTTTCCCTTTGTCAGCTGCTTATTAAATTTCCAGAATTTTCTGCAAAAAATATAGAAAAAATATCTGAGATCAGCCTCAGTCTAGAGCTGACTAAAAATATTAGATCTAAAATTATAGATGTATTAATCGGTAACGAAAATTTTAATTTAAGCCAAATAAATGAATATCTGGCCTCAGAAAAAATTAAAAATATTGATTCCTTTTTTAAATTTTCAAGCACCAATACTTTAATGGAAGATATTGACCAGGATACATTCATTAATTTGATCGATGATTATGAGGAGCAATTGAGCAAAATCCACAAAACCAGAAAAATAGAAGAATTGGAAAAATCATTCTCTTCAAATATGAGCGAACAGGCTTTTAATGAGTTAATTTCATTAAAAAACAGCAATAATTTGTAAATTTATCTGTTCAAATTTTGAAAAAAAAATATAAGTTCTCACAGGTTTAAAAGTGGAAAAATTTATATCCAAATCATTTGAAAGACTAATAGAAAAAGGCCTTAGCAGGGGCTTTATTACCTATGAAGAATTGCAAAAATCTTTAGGTAAACGAAATGCTAATGTCGAGAGTTTAGAAAAATCAGTTTTATACATATTTGATCAAGCAATTACTTTTGTAAAAAAGAAATCTGATTTTAAAGTTAAAAAAACAGAAGCCGAAACTGCAAAACAACCACGAAATCAAGATAGAAGTGACGACCCTATTCGTATGTATTTGCGAGAAATGGGAGGTGTTGAATTGCTTTCAAGAGAAGGAGAGATTGCGATTGCAAAAAGAATTGAGTCTGGAAAATATGTTATGGTCAGTTCTCTTTCCGAAAGTCCTGTTACTGCCAAAAAGATATTTGAGTGGGAGAATAAGCTTATTAATAATGAGATGTTAGTTAGGGATATTATTGATCTTGATACTAACTTTTTAGATGATGAAAAATTAAGCAAGTCCATTAAAGAAAAAGCTAAAAAAGAAGCAAAAGAAGCAAAAGAAGCAAAGACAGGGAAAAAAGAAGAAAAAGAAGAAAAAGATGAAAATGAAAAAACCGAAGAGGTGGTCGCTGATGATGAGGATGAGTATAATATTTCATTAGCATCTTTGGAAATTGAATTAAAACCAAGAATTTTAAAAACTTTTGCTGGCATTTCTAAAAACTACAAAAAATTAATCTCCTATCAAAACGAAAGCTTAGAGTGTGTTCTTCAAGGTCAAAAATTTAGCGACAGCAAGAAAAAAAATTATGAAAAGATTAAAAAAGAAATCATGGTGGAGATGCTTGGTTTGCAATTCAATCAAGTAACCCAAGAAGAGTTAGTAGGTCTGAACTATAACGAGAATAAGAAAGCTATAAATTTAGATGGTGATTTAATGCGTGCTGCTCTTAAATATACAATTTCAAGAGATGACTTTATAAAATATTATGTTGGCAATGAGCTAAATCCTAATTTTGAAAGTTTTTTAAGTGGAGATAAGAATTGGTCTAAGTTTTTTAAAAATGAACAAAAACTATTTAAAGAATCGAGAGAAAAACTCATTAAGCTAAGTAGAGAAATTGGAATATCTATTTCTGATTTTAAAATTTTAGTAAATAAAATCAAAAAAGGAGAAAGAGAATCTCGAATCGCTAAAAAAGAAATGATCGAGGCAAATTTGCGCTTAGTTATCTCTATAGCCAAGAAGTATACCAATCGAGGTCTTCAATTTTTAGATTTAATTCAAGAAGGTAATATCGGACTTATGAAAGCGGTAGACAAGTTTGAGTATAGAAGAGGATACAAATTTTCTACATATGCAACTTGGTGGATCAGACAGGCGATTACAAGATCTATCGCAGATCAGGCAAGAACAATCAGAATTCCAGTCCATATGATCGAAACTATTAACAAGATAGTAAGAACATCCAGGCAGATGATGAGTGAGTATGGACGAGAACCAACGCCAGAAGAATTGTCAAAAAAATTAGCCATGCCTTTAGAGAAAGTTAGAAAAGTTCTTAAAATAGCAAAAGAACCAATATCTTTAGAAACTCCAGTGGGAGATGAAGACGATAGTAGTCTGGGTGATTTTATTGAAGATACAAATGCCTTGATTCCTGTGGATGCTGCAATCCAAACGGGTCTAAAAAATTCTACAACTAAAGTATTAGCGACTCTAACTCCAAGAGAAGAAAGAGTTCTAAGAATGCGATTTGGAATTGGTATGAATACAGATCATACTTTAGAAGAAGTGGGCCAGCAATTTTCAGTTACTAGAGAGCGTATTAGACAGATTGAAGCAAAAGCATTAAGGAAACTTAAGCATCCAAGTAGATCAAGACAGTTAAAAAGTTTCTTAGACAACTAATCTATTTTTCTTTTATTTAATAGGTGGTATATAAAAAATTAAGGGCCTGTAGCTCAGTTGGTTAGAGCCCCCCGCTCATAACGGGGTTGTCCGGGGTTCAAATCCCTGCAGGCCCACCAAAATCAGTAAACACGCAACCCAATCCAACAACTTTTCTTACTTTCTAAGGGTTAATTTATATGCAAGAATTTTCGATTACAAGCTTTACTATGATCAACTGTGATGAGAGTGTGATGGAGTGTGATGGGCCAAATTAACAGGAATGAATTCTTTTGGTTGTCCTCTTGGAGGAGACTAAAAGGTTCATTTGTATTTGTGTGCCTATCTGTTTTTTTACTTCTCTAACGTTCCCGGTAATAGAGGTGTTATAATAAGGTAGTAAATTCTCTAGTGTTACCAGTTATAGGGAATGTTATAATAGTGTGAATTCCTTAACATTAACAGCAATAAACTATCGAGTAAAAACACTCGGCAATCCTTTACGTCAAATAAGGATTCTAGACTAATCTTTATCTACTTTAGGATTTCACAGTAGTGTTTAGCAGGGGTGTTAGCTGTAAGTGTTATTTCTTGTGTTACCCAGAGGTATTACAATAAAGAAACAAATTTTCTAACGTTCCCTGGTAATAGAAGAGTAGATATTAGGTGTTAGTATGCAAAAGTTTGTTATTTTGACTTCTCCATAGTTCCCAGGATTTTAAATACTTGTCATTAAGAGATTCCTTATGATTAAAAAATAGATCAAACATATCTTTACCACTAACTATTCCACTAGATGGATCATCATTTGGTAAATTAGGAAGATTGTAAAAGTGTTCTGGCAATAGGGAACCTGTAGCTTTAACTTTAGTATCTGTACCTACCACCTCTTTAAAGAATCTTTTCATAGCAATCTTTAAGTCTGTTTCAAAACCAGCTCTAATAATAAAGCTATCATGAACAGGTAAGACAATCACACTGTCATGTAAATAATACAACATAATTTTTTCAGCTATTTGGGAGTCTATGAACATTGTCTTTAAACCAACACCTGTTGAGAAGTATTTTATTATTGGTTTGTGAGTTTCGTAAACTTTACTTTTAAGTTCTTTATGGGAAAGTTTTAAGCTTTTTAGTTCAGCTTTCTTTAGTCTAAAAAACCCACTATCATCATTGAGAATTGCATTGGTATAAGTTTTAATTAGTTCTCTGGATTTTTTAAGGTATGAAGGTGACCCACGCAAACCAATGTCATACAGGTCTCTTTTGTCAGGAATATCTATTTTTCCCCAAGCATAGAGTATTCTTAAAGACATGGTTGAAAAATCTACTTCTGAGGTTTTCTTTCCATCTATAGTGATATGGGGTCTGTATTTACTTGGAATAGACTGCCACCAACCACCATAAAATCTACCATTCAACTTAAGATTACCTCTGGAGAATATTCTTCTCAAATAAACATTGGAATAATTTAAAGAGTATTGAGTTTCTTGAGTCTTCTGATTTAAGGGCCTACCAGCAAGATGCTTAGATATTGTTTTTATTGCCTTATCGTCCACATCTAAAGAGATACAATGCTTTAATAAAAAGCGATTAATTTTATTAAGATTGTCCTTATATTTGTTTATTTTTCTATTGTAGGGTGTCCTGATGTCTTTCGTTATAAATTTATCACCAATTTTAAACTTATCTCTTAACACTATAGGATTGTAGTTATTAGCATAAGCGTAGTGTCTCCATTTAAGACCTACTTTCTTGAACTTTAGTTGAAGTTTTTTAGTTGGAAAGATTCTTGAATATTTTTTAGCTGACTCACTACCTAATTTTACTTTAACTAATTTATTCTTATTAAGAAAATCATAAATCTTTTTTATATGTCTGTAGCCAATAGCGCCACCCGTATAAGCACTCCTTCTAAGAGGTAACGATACTTGTGTGGGAGGAATACTAAAGAATCCCTGATACAAAGCATTGATTATTAAATTACAAGATAGTCTTTCTTGACGACGGGTTATTTGTATTCTTCTTTTACTTTTTCTTATCTTATCTAACTTATCACAAACTTCATTAACTATAGGATCAAGTAAATTATCATTCGCTAAAAGAAACCAATCTAATCTTTGACTAAATAACATTAAAAATCCTAATCATTTAATTTTTGAAAAAAAGAAAAAGTCTTTCTCAGTAAAACAATCTAGCAAATAATACTTGAATTCTCACGCATATTTCTTAGATCAATATTGAGTTATTTTGGTATAATTTTAATGCATGAAACTTAATATTGATTACCAGGTTGGTGATTATTTCATCGGTGTTTTGTTGGAAACTTTTATAAATAAAGATAAGTAGACGATTGGAAAGTGTGTGTACTGTCAAAAGTACCGAGGGTTCGAATCCCTCCCTCTCCGCCAAAACCCTTAATAATCTCCATATAACATTAGAGAGATTTTCTCAAAGTTAACCGTTGTCGTCGGTGTGTCGTCGGCAACATTTAAAACGGAGGAGAAAATGCACTTAAGGAAAAGAAATAACAAAGGGCAATGTTTAATTAATTATAAAGGTTATCGAATTGGTAAAACCTTTATCAGAAAACAAGAAGCTCAAAAGTGGGCATTATTGAAAACAAAGACACAATTAGAAAGCAATAGTTTTCAAGATACGTCTTGTTTAGCAACCATGAAGCTTAAGGATTTGTTAAAATTGTATCATGAAAAATACCAATCAAAATCAAGAAGACCTAAACAATTTCAATATGAAATAAATCTATTGTGCAGGCAGAGTATTGCAAACATTACCCTGATAAAATTAAATAGCAGACATATAGCTGAATTTAGGGATGAAAAACTTAGTATTGGTAAATCATCATCAACAGTCAAAAAATACTTAGGTATAATTTCCAGAGCATTTAATATTGGAATAAAAGAATTAAGCCTACCTTTACAATCCAATCCAGTATCTTTGGTAACTAAACCCAGTGAGCCTCCAGGAAGAGATAGAATATTATCCAATATGGAACTTAAACAATTATGGGATGTTGCTAACCAATCAAGTATTTATTTTATGAGACAGATTATAGTTTTAGCAATTGAAACATTGTGTAGACGTGGAGAATTGTTAAACCTTCAACGAAGTGATGTTGATTATTCTAATAGAACAGCACGTATAAAAGTGACCAAGAATAATTTTCCAAGGACTATCGGTTTATCACCACTAGCAGTATCAACACTTAAATCTTTGCCACTAACAATAGAGGGTAGGTTTATAAACCTTAGTAGCATAGGAGGATTTGATAAAGATTTTAAAAAATGTGTTAAGAAAGCAAACATAATAGACTTTCATTTTCATGACCTAGGGCATTTAGGGGCAACAAAACTTGCTAAACAAGGTTGGACAGTATTGGAGCTTGCAGCACAAGGGGGGATGGAAATCCATTAATATGGTTAAGCGTTATGCTAACATTGATGCTGAGTATTTGGCAGATAAATTAAAAGAGAGGTGCTTATTTTACAACTAACTTCTTGAACCGCTATTAAAACAGGAGCAAATTTTACAAAAAGTGTAAAATATTTCAAATTGTAAGCAATAAAGTAATTTTTTTTTTAGTCTTCTGTTTTTTTCTCAGATTACGAAGGGTAAGTTTTTTTAATAACAACTTAAATTATAAATCCTTTGCTCACTTCATCATCCTCATTCAAAATCCATTTGGAATACCCCAGTATACTTGCGGTACCTTTTATTTTTGGAATTATATATTTTGTACCATTATCATTATAAATATCTAAAATTTCACCTTCAAACTGACCACTACTTAATAATCCTTCAGATTTTAACTTTCCACCCTTTGTTATTTCCCCCCTGTCTTCAAAGTAAGCTAGCATAGCACTTGTCCCAGTGCCGCCAGGAGATCTATCCAACTTTCCATTAGCAAATACATGAACATTTTTATATTTACTATCTTGACGGTCTGGCTCGTGCCAAAAAGTTGTGAAATATAACCCGTTTATTTTTTTATTTTTTGGATGTACAATTTTTAATTTTTTATTTATCTGCTCTTTAACAAGATTTCCCATTTCAGATAATAAAGCTGAATTTTCAGGTTTGATTTTCTTATTAGAATCTGGCCATTTTACTACTGCAAAAAAATTCCCCCCCCAAACAATATCAGCTTTTAATTCTCCATAATTAGGAAGGTTTATTGGTATGTTTTTTTTATAAACAAATGCTGGAACATTAGTAAATTCAGTATATTTGGCTATATTATCCTCATATCTTACAGACGAAGTAACTGGGCCCGCTAAAGTTTCAAATTTAATTTGTGTAAAAGGTTTGTTGATTTTATTTACCATACCATGCGTAACCATCACCATAGATAATGCAATTGTACCGTGCCCACACATTTCCATAAATCTCTCTCCGTCCGCCCAAATCATTCCAGCATCAAATTCTTTTGATGATGGGGGTGTTAGAAAAACCCCGACCATGTCATTGTGGCCTCTTGGCTCCCTTAATAAGGACTGCCTTATTTGCCTTGAGTCCTTTTCTAAAAATTTTTTTTTTTCATATATAGTTGTATTTGCGGGATAATTAATTCCACCATAAATAATACACGTTGGCTCACCCTCCGTGTGTGTGTAAATTGTATCTATAGTATTATTTTTTATTATCATAAAAATTTAACCAAAATATCTACTCGGAAGATAAGTACTTATTTGTGGAAAATAAATAACAGTTAGCAATACTAAAATCATTACCATAATAAATGGTATATTTGCTACAGTCAATTTAAACATGTCAACTTTAGCAATTTCACAGGTTACAAATAATGCTGCAGCCACAGGAGGCGTTTGCTGACCAATGCCCCAGCAAATGATGACTACCATCGCAAATTGTATAGGATCTATTCCTAAAATCTTAATTAGAGGTAAAAACAAGGGCAACGTAACATACATCATTGCAATGCCATCCAGAAAAGTACCAAAAATTATTAACACCAAACTCATTGCTATAAGAAAAAATTCATTCTGCATTTCTCCCATTGGTAAATTTGTTAAAAATATGTCTGCAAAACCCATGTATGTAAAGGCAAATCCCAGTACGTGTGCTGCAGCGACTACTAGCATAACAGCTCCATTTAAAATCGCTGCTTCTAAAAAAATTTCATAAGTTATTTTAGAATTGAGTTTTTTATAATAAAAGACGCCAACACATAATCCATAAACAACAGCAACAGAAGATGCCTCTGTGGGTGTAAAAACACCACTTAAAATTCCACCCAAAATTATAAATGGCATTATTAACGCAGGTGTGGCCTCCAAAAATGTTTTAAATAATACTTTTATTGAAAATAAGCTCTCAACTGGATAATTATTTTTTATTGAAATTAACCATGAAACAAAACACAATAAAAAAGTTAATAACAAACCTGGAAGAAAACCAGCAAAAAAAAGTGCTCCTGTTGAGATTCCCATATATGAGGCTAAAATTATCATTGGAACACTCGGCGGTATAATTATACCAATTGTAGAAGATGATGCGGTTACAGCACCTGTGAATTCGGGCGAATAACCCTTAGCTATCATTGGTGGTATCATTATTCTTCCAACCGCTGCTGTATCTGACATCGATGTGCCACTCATCCCTGCAAAAAACAAGCTCGTGATAATATTTACCATAGCCAAACCGCCTTTAAGCTGGCCCACAATAGCTGTTGCAAATTTTACTAGGCGTAAAGATATATCGCTTTTTTCCATTATTATTCCCGAAAGTATAAACAAAGGTATTGATAATAAGGGAAAACTTTGAAGCCCATAGTAAAAACGTTGAGCTGAAATAATGAGATCAACACCTGAAATCATAAGCAATACCAAAGCCACAAATGCAATAGCAAAGGCAATGGGTAAGCCCATTAATATAATTATTATTAAAAATGGCAAAGTTAGAACTAGTTCCATAAATTTATTATTTTCCTCTATTCCTAATTTTATTTATTGTCTCAGATATTAATAAGAAACCTGTTATCGGCAAAAGAGCATAAAGATAAAAAATACTTATTCCAAGGATAGAAGTTTTTTGCAGCATAAATAAAAAAGCTTGCTTGGCGCCATAAAATATAAACACGCACGATATAAAAATTATTATAATACTATTAAGGAAGAAAAAAAAATTCTGTAATTTTTTTGGTAGCTTTTTAAAAATTACATCAGAACTTAAATGTCTATTATTTTTAAAAGCAATGTAAAATCCAAAGAAACTCAAATAACTTAAAATCATCATTGTGAGTTCAAAACTCCAGTAAAGAGAATTGTTAAATACGTATCTTGCTATTACATTAGCAAACGTTACCAGCACTATAAGCGCTAGTAACGCTACGCTAATTTTTTCGAAAAGTTTAATTAACAAAGATTTATTTAGAATCCTCAATAAGTTTTATTAACTTTTTACCATCTTTATTTTCTGAAACCCACTGATCCCAAACAGGACGAGAGGCATCAACAAATGATTTGGCATTTACTTCGTTTACTTTCATGCCTTTGCTTTTAAGAAAGTCAGCGACTTTGCTGTCAGCATCAATCCCTAGTTTTATAGAATAGTCTTTTGCAAGTTGAGCAGCTTTTTTTAATATTTCTTTATCTTTCGAACTTAGTTTGTCATATTTTTTTTTACTCATCAGCAAATAAGTTACTGTGTAAACATGACCCGTCAGAGATAAATATTTTTGAACTTCATAAAATTTTTGACTTTTAACCCAGATAATCGGGTTTTCTTGACCGTCAAAAGTCTTAGTTGATAGTGCCGTATAAAGTTCGTTAAAAGGCAATGGACTGGCATTCGCTCCATACGTATTGAAAGTTAAAATTCTAAGTTTGCTTCCAGGAGTTCTCATTTTCACTCCTTTTAAATCTGCAGGAGTAACTATGGGCCTTTTATTATTGGTTACATGTCTAAAGCCACCTTCCAAATATGCGAGAGCTACAAGACCTTTTGAATTAAGTCTTTCTTGTATCCAATCACCAGCTTTGCCACTTAAAGCTTTTTCTATATGGCCTCTACTGATAAATATGTAAGGCAATGCCGTGGCACCCAGCGCACTGTCTACAGTTGTTATTGGAGTTTCAATAGTCGCCATATCTACAGTTCCAGCAATCATTGACTGTATAGACGAGACTTGATCACCTAAAGCGCTAGAGTCAAAAATTTTGATATTGATTTCACCCTTACTTGCTTTTTTTGCTTCGTCAGCAAATTTTTGCGCACTAAGATAAGCAATGCTTTCTTTATTTCCAGGAACGCTTGTTCTAAAAGAAACTTCAGCATTTGCAGTAACAATAAATGTTATTAAGCAAAATAATGAAATTGCGTATTTGATTATATTTTTCATTTTTCTCCCCCTTTTTTGTTTTTTTATTAGAGCTTCAGTGTATGCTTAAAATGCATGGTGTGCATACAAAATTATAAGCTCAGGACACCCAATTTCATTTATAGTTCAAAATACATAGCCGTACCTACATGGATGCTAATGAGTTTACTGAGATCCATAGTAATAGTTATTTTAATATTGGTTATCAAGGATGGGCTAATACAGTTAGAATATTTGAGAAGCTAGGATATTTAACAATATTTCCAGGGGGTTATTTTGAAGCTATAAAAAAAGGTTACCTAACCAAACTAAAGATCTCCGATAAATTTAAGGAATTAGTTGATAAATTTAAACTAATCTATCAGGATATTCTTAAACGAACTTCCCCAATATCCCTAAAGGACTCCAAAGATAACGAGATAAAAGTTTTAAACTCCAAAAGAACCAATCCAATTTACAAAAACCTAGAAAACGAACAAATGCCAACTAATTATTGTCAGTATTTTTGGGAATGTCCTCATTGTAAAAAAAATCTAAAGCCCAAAGAAGGCGATTGTTGTATTTATTGTTCGTACGGTAATACAAAATGTCCTTCAATTCAAAAAGTGTAATATTGTTAAATGAAAATAATTTTTTTAACAATCTTAGTTCTAAAATAGGAATCACAAAGTCAAAAATAGCAAGTCTTTTATTTAGGCTACAGTCGCGATCAATCCACCGATGTATATAATTAACAATACTCAATAAAACAATTAATAGTTGTCTAAATACAAAAATACTCTAAAAAAATTGGGTACTAATTTTATAACTAATTTCTTGAACTGCCAATAATATGAAATAAATTGTACAAAAAATGAAAAGTATTTTAACACAATCTGTGCAAAAAAAATTTGAGGAAATTTTGTCAAATAAGTCTATTGATGAAAAAATATTAATTAATAAACTAGCTAATAAAAATATACTTAATTTTTTAAACAAAAACAAAAATAAGATACAAAATTTATCAAAAAAAATAATTAACTCTTCAAAGCAATATAAATCTAAAAATTCATTCGATAAGTTAATCCATGAATTTGATTTGACCAGCAATGAGGGTGTAGCATTAATGTGCCTTGCCGAAGCATTGTTGCGGATCCCGGACAAAGAAACCATCGACAAACTTATTGAAGACAAAATACCCGCGGGTAATTGGCAAAATCACATAAGCAATGAAAAGGATATATTTGTAAATATCTCCTCTCTTGCATTCTTGTTAACAGGAAAATTGGTTAAAGAAAATGATCTGTCTATAAAACTCGGATTCAAAAGAATAATTAAAAAATTATCTGCTCCTATTTTAAGACAAGCCATTAGTAAGGGCATAAATATTCTAGCTAAACAATTTGTTTTTGCTGAAAATATTGAAACAGCAATTAATAACTCAAAAAAAATACAATCCAATCGCTCCTATTCTTTTGATATGCTTGGGGAAGCCGCAATTACCTATGAGGACTCAAAAAAGTATTTAAGCGCATATGAGAAAGCTATAATTGAATCTGGCAACTCTTCTCAAGAAATTAAAAATAGTATCTCTGTCAAACTATCATCCCTCCATCCAAGATATGAACGCAGCAAAATAGATTTACTTCAAAAAGAATTATTACCTACAATGTATAATTTGGTAAAGCTTGCCAGAGATAACCATGTAGACATATGTTTTGATGCCGAAGAAGCCGATAGACTGAATTTGTCCTTATTTTTTTTCAAAGAGATACTAAATAGCAATTTAATAGATGAAAATTATTCTGGTTTTGGATTTGCTATACAGGCCTATCAAAAAAGATCATTCTATGTTGTTAAGTGGTTACAAAGTTTTTTGAGCTCAATAAATAAAAATTGCAACGTACGATTGGTCAAGGGCGCTTACTGGGATACTGAAATTAAAATTGCACAAGAGAAAGGACTGGAAGATTATCCAGTTTTTACAAAAAAATTTGCTACGGACATTTCTTATTTAGCCTGCGCCCATCTATTAAGGGAATCTCATAATATTTTTTCTCAGTTTGCTACACACAATGCAAATACTATTGCATATATTAAAAATTTATTTTCCGGGAAAGATTTTGAGTTTCAAAAACTCCATGGAATGGGAGATGAAATTTATCATTATTTTCAAAATGAAAAAAAAATTCATTGTAGGGTTTACGCACCTATAGGTAGTTATAAGGATCTTTTGCCATACTTAGTTAGAAGATTATTGGAAAATAGTTCCAATACATCTTTTGTTCATAAGTTAAATAAAACAAATAATATTAATGATTTAATAGAATTTCCATTTCTAAAAATTCAAAATATAAAAAAAGAAAGTATACCAAAACCTGCGAATATTTTCGAAGATAGAAAAAATTCTAAAGGAATAGATCTTACAGAAGAAGAAAATATAAAAAAATTTAACAATCTAGAAATTAGAAATTATTATAGAGCATATTCCATTATAAACGGACAGGATATCAAAACAAAAAATAAAAAAAAAATATTAAGTCCAATTGATAATAAAAGAATTGGAGAAAAATTTTATATAAGTCCCAACAAAATTAAAGATGCTGCAAAACTACAAGAAAAATTTTCTTTTGAATGGATTAATACAGATCTTAATAAACGCTGTGAAATTATAGAAGAGTTTTCTCATCAATTAGAGATACATACCTATGATATTGTAGAAATTTGCTGCAACGAAACTGGGAAAACAATTGCGAATGGAGTGGCTGAAGTTAGGGAGGCCGTTGATTTTTGCAGATATTACATAGTTGAAGCTAAAAAAATTTTTAACAAAAAAATATTAATAGGCATAACTGGTGAAAAAAATGAATATTTCTTAAGAGGAAAAGGGTTAACATTCACAATAAGTCCATGGAATTTTCCAATTGCAATATTTACGGGACAAATTGTTGCTTCTTTGCTTGCGGGAAATACTGTTATGGCAAAGCCTGCTGAGCAAGCATCGTATTGCGCATACTATGTAACTAAACTTCTATTAAAATCCGGTCTTCCTCCAAGTGCGATATCCTTACTTCTTGGGGACGGTAAACAAATTAGCAACTTAGCATTAAAACAAAATTCATTAAAAAATATTTTGTTTACCGGATCTCTTGGCACAGCGAAATTAATTGAAAAAAATTTGAATTCTAAAGAGTATATACCTACTTTTGTTGCTGAAACAGGAGGGTTAAACTGCATGATTATAGACAGCTCTGCTTTAGCCGAACATGTTGTTAAGGATGTTATTTCTTCTGGATTTGATAGCGCAGGTCAAAGATGTTCGGCCTGCAGAGTATTTTGTATAGATGAAAATATCTATCTAGAAATTTTGAGATTACTAAAAGGTGCCATGGAAACTTTATCCGTTGGAGATCCAAGAAATATAGATATTGATATAGGTCCAGTCATTGACAAAGAATCTTTGATCAATATTAAGAATTACATTAATAAATCCAAAAATAAATTCTCAATAAAGAACAAAATAAATAAAGGAAATTTCATTCCACCTACCATTATTGAAATAAAAAATTTAAATTCTTTAAAAAAAGAAATATTTGGACCAGTAGTTCATATTTTAAAATACAAATCTAAAAATCTAAAAGAACTTTGTTTAAGTATTAATTCTCTTGGCTTTGGACTTACCCTTGGAATTCACAGTAGAATCGATAAAAATATTAATGATATTGTAAATTTCACTGATGTGGGAAATATTTATATCAATAAAAACATGATCGGTGCTGTTGTTGGTGTTCAACCCTTTGGTGGTTATGGAAAATCTGGCACAGGACCTAAAGCCGGTGGTCCAGAATATTTAAAAAGGTTGTGTCTTGAAAGAAGTGTATCTAGTAATACTACTGCAATAGGTGGAAATACTTCGTTGCTTAATTCGACACTGGAGTAAAAAATTATTTTTTATCAAAAAAATCTGTTCGTATATCTAGTTATTTTAATATTTGACAATTCCCCATTACGGTAGGCTATTTCAATTAATTGAATGACGCGCCATTCACTTATTTAGAATGAATTTATAAAATATTAACAATATTAACAATATTAACAATATTATTAATTTTCTCCAATAAATCCTTCGGCTTAATTCGCGTGTAACGTTTTAGTTGAGACTAGTCTTTGTGACCCGAGATAGAAGAAACCTCTGCAATCGACATACCACTCAATAGAGCGTTCGTACAAAAACAAGCTCTTAAATCATGAAATCTAAAATGATCTAGATTAGCTTTCTTGCGTGCTTGAATAAAATAAAACCTTAATTGCTCCCTTTTTATTTGAAAGATAGTTTCTCCGAAAGGATATTTATTTAAGATCTCAATAACATCATCGCTTAAAGGAATGGTTCTATCTTCTGAGTTTTTGGTATCCAGAAATGTAGCTGTTTTTAAACTGAGATTAACATTGTCCTTCTTTAGTTTTATAATTTCTCCAAGCCTTGCACCAGTGCGATATGCAAACTTAACTACATCAACTAGAGTGTTTAGTTTGGAATGAGAGCAACATTCTAATAATTTTTTGTATTTCTGGGGTGATAAAACTACATCTCTCTTATTGTTAACCTTTTCAAGGGTAACTAGCTCAACAGGATTTTGAGCAGGAAGTGTTATATTCCATATTTTTTTAGAGGTTTTCCAAACGTGAGATATAAGTTGAAGATAGTCATTTACAGTTTTGGGTGCCCGACTTTGCATCATCTCGTCCTTAAATTTATACAAATGAGAAGAGCGTAATTGCATTAGGCTATAGCTACTAATCTTATGCCTTATTAATAAATTAATCTTTGGGGTCTCTTCTTTATAGCCTTTTTTCTTAATAGTGATTTCGTCACGGTATTTAATTAATAAATCTTTTAACGTGGTGTTTTGAGCTTCTGAAAAATCGTCCCAGATCTGTCTATCCATTTTGCTCTCAATATCTTTTGCAAATTTTTGAGCTGTGGTCTTATCGCAGAATGATTTGCTTACGTTAGGGTAATTTTCTTTTCTGATTATTACCTGCCATTTGCCTGATCTTAATTTCCTAAATGTGGCCATTTTTACCTTCAACTGTGATCACAGTGTGATCAGTTTAATTGAAAGTAAAAAAATCGTTGGTATAATTAACGCTCATAACGGGGTTGTCCGGGGTTCAAATCCCTGCGGGCCCACCAAGCACTTATACAAAAACCCAATTTTCAAAGTTACTCATCTTTACTATTGTTAGGAGCTATTTGGGGTTCTGCTTTTTTTA
>Ga0335398_10000107_pt1 | contig 121809 bp, 108 predicted proteins | sample BON03_FD_205742 | JGI IMG/M metagenome (GOLD analysis project Ga0335398, IMG submission 205742) | Freshwater microbial communities from Lake Bonney liftoff mats and glacier meltwater in Antarctica - BON-03 (spades assembly) (version 2) | ecosystem: Environmental > Aquatic > Freshwater > Ice >...
TCGTTGAGGGGGCGGTGGGTGATGCGTGGTCTGCCTGCGCACCTTCGGAGCTTTCTGAATCGATGGTGCTTGGGACCGCCAGCCCAGGCTGGCGGCTAAATGCCTGCGTCCCTTCGGGACTGTGGAGCCCTGCTTGCGCTTTCGTCCGACCCCGGGTTTCACCCGGGGCTACGTTCTTGGACCCCTCCGGGGATAAGCTGCTCACTTCGTTGAGCGGCGACCACTCCTTGACGCGTATGCCCGGCGGGACTGCAAGAACGTAGCCGGGGGTCAGCGGAGCGCAGCCCCTGGGTAATGTTCGTCTTACCACTTACCACGGAGCGCCCTGGAGGGGCGCCAGAAGGGTCAGGTAGGATCAACACGATGGGTAGCCTCCGATTTCTGGCGTCCCTTCAGGACGCGGACCCTCTTGCGGGCCTGGGTCCGGGGGCTGCGCTCCGCTGACCCCCGGCTACGTTCTGACGGCCCCTGCCGGGGCGTTTTTTGGTCGGAGACCTCAACGACTTTTCACAAAAAGTGATGCGCGGCAGTATATCGCAGAGTAGGCCCACCTCCGATCCCGAGCTTTTAGTTCTTATTTGGTGGTTTTCTGCTTCGTCACGATCTGGGTGACTCGCCCGTGCTCTGAACAGGACCAGCCTTTTAGCGTCGGGTCGGTTCAAAAGGGTGCTCCTGCCGTCGCAGGCCGCCTCTCCGGCCTCTCGCCCCGAAGCTCCGCACCACAGCCTTTGACTCGCTTCGCTCACCCTTCGGGCACGTCACTCCGTTCCTGTCCATCCTCGCTTCGCTCGTATTGTCATCATGTTGCGCAAAGCCTCCACATCATGATTCCGGCCCCCGCCCGCATCGACCCGGCGAAGAGCGTGCATCGGGTGAGCTTTTTGGTGAAGTCGGAGTGAGTTGGCTCGCGCTGCCGCCGGTCGGGTCCGGCCTCGAGAATGGACCCTTCGGCGTCCGACCACTCCCATTCTTGGCCCCTGCCCCTCCTCGGCGGCCTTGGTCCTTACGGACTTTGCCCGCAAAGTCCGTCGCCAGGCTCCGGCCCTCCGCCACTCGCGCGCGCCCCGGCTGGCCAGTCCGGAGGGTTCGGGCTGTCGTAGGTTCGCCGCAACCGCCGCAAGATGTCCCGCTCCCCGAGTCCACCCCCTCCCTTGGCCTTTGGCGGAGATTGGGGGCGGGGAACACAAGCGGGACGCGTGTGCTGCGGTAGAACAAGCGTCCCGCTTGTTTGCGGACGACCGGTGATCCCGGGCGCAAAGGTTGGGGGCGGGGAACACAAGCGGGACGCGCGTGCTACGATGGAACAAGCGTCCCGCTTGGTTGCGGACGACCGGTGATCCCGGGCGCGGAGGTTGGGGGCGGGGAACACAAGCGGGACGCGCGTGCTACGATGGAACAAGCGTCCCGCTTGGTTGCGGACGACCGGTGTTCCCAGGCGCGGAGGTTGCGGGCGGAGAACACAAGCGGGACGCATGTGCTACGGTGGAACGAGCGTCCCGCTTGTTTGTGGACGACCGGTGTTCCCAGGCGCGGAGGCTTGCTTCGGCTCATTTTCGAGGAGGATCGAAGCGGTATGGCAACCGACTTGAAAACTGATCCCTTGATTTCAGTGGAGGAGTATCTCGAAGGGGAAAAGCTCTCCGAGGTGCAGGGTGGCCGCCGGGCATCGCCTGGGATTTTGGGTTCGAAAACTCCAGGGCCAAGCCGAGCGCAATGAATCACCATCAACGATTCCTGCGGGTCGTCGGTCGGTGGCGGAGTTTTCGGTGAGGGGGCGGTGGGTGATGCGTGGTCTGCCTGCGCACCTTCGGAGCTTTCTGAATCGATGGTGCCTGGGACCGCCAGCCCAGGCTGGCGGCTAAATGCCTGCGTCCCTTCGGGACTGTGGGGCCATACGTGTGCGTCCCTTCGGGACTGTGGAGACCATAATTCAAGGTGCTAATTCAAGGCGCCAGTCAATCTTCGGGGCTCGCTGCGGCCACTGGGTTCTTGCTCGGTAAGGGGATGTCCGGATGGTTTGGTGAGTCAAAGCTTTTCGGTTCACAAGAGCAGCCTCCTGCTGGTCGGGCCAATTTCAGAGCAAAAAACATGCCAGGCATTTGTGATTCTGCCAGGCATTTGTGATTTGTGAGAGCGGAGTCTGGCGTATCACCAGTGGTGACAATGATCTTACGACAGGGTGGCCGTTTCGAGTTGGCGCAGATTTCGGGGTAGGAGTAGATTTTTTGGTGACTCATCGTGCCTCACCCCATGCCTTTTCCTGCCACGTTCCACACCGCGGCTCCCGTCATCGTGTTGCGCAAAGCCTCCACATCATGACTCCGCCCAACCCACCGGCATCGGCGGGACAAAGGCGCGCATCGGGTGTGCGTTTTGACGAGTTCCAGGAGGTCGAAGATTTTTTCCTGCTGACCTCGAGGCAGCTTGGAAACCTCCTCAAAAATATATTTGGCTTTTCCCTTCGGGCCGTTGCCCCGGCCCTTTCTTTTCTCCCGGCTCAGAAGAAAATCCGCGCTGACTCCGAGGGCATCCGCCAGGGCTGAAAGTTGTTCCGGTTTCATGGCCACCTGCTTGCGTTCCCGGTAAGTGATGACCCGTTGAGAAACTCCAAGCTGATCGGCGAGTTCCTGTTGGGTCATGTCCTTCTCTTTGCGAGCGGTGGCAATCTGATCACCCAATGGGGTCCCGGCAAATGGCCTCGCGCATCGGGCGAATCGACCAGAATGAGCATCACCAAGCAAGGCCTTTGGAAGCGCATCGATGATACCGCCATCGCTTTCCTCCTTGCCACCCTCGCCGCCGCCTTGGGCCAGCGTTGGCAGACGGTCTCAAAAAAAGACCCCGGCCTCGCCGATCCCCCCGGCCACTTGTCTTGAAGCAGTGCCATTCGGCTGAGAGCCTCTGCCACGCACACCGCAAACTTCTTGACTCTCGTGCCATCTCGCCTGACATCGACGCCGCTATGCTGACGATCAAAAAAATGACCAAGTCCCTTGGGGGGCGTGTTCTCTTTGAAGACGCTGAACTGACGATCAACTGGGGCGAGCGAGTCGCCCTTGTTGGACCGAACGGGGCCGGCAAGTCGACGCTCTTCAAGATCATCCTTGGCGAAGAGGAATCCGACCAAGGAACTGTTGATAAGGATGAATATGGCATGGTTGGCTACCTGGCCCAGGAGGCTGGAAATCCTGAGAAAGCGACCATCCTCGAGATTGCCATGGGTATTACGGAAGAATTTCAGGAGGTGATGGCCGCGATGCGGGAAACGGTCAGAGGTTCTGCGGAGTTTGCCAAGGCCCAGGACCGCTTTGAGGAATTGAACGGCTACCAGCTTGAACCCAAGGCCAAGAAAATTCTTGGGGGATTGGGGTATTCCCAGGCCGACTTCACCCGTCCGGCCGACATGTTCTCCGGTGGTTGGATCATGCGGGCCCACCTGGCGCGCCTTCTCGTGGAAGAGCCCGATCTTCTCATGCTGGACGAGCCCACCAACCACCTCGACTTGAACTCGCTGATGTGGTTTCAACGCTACCTCCAGCAATACCCCGGCGCGCTTTTAATCATTTCCCACGATCGCTCCTTCATGGACGGAGTGGTCGACAAGGTTTACGAAATCGACGAGCAGAAGTTCATCGCCTATGATGGCAATTATACCCGTTTCCTGGAGCTCAAGGATGAGCGCTACGACCAGCAGTTGAAGGCCTTTCTCAACCAGAAGAAGGAAATTGCCCGCATTCAGGAGTTCATCGACAAGTTTCGCTCGGTTGGTTCGAAAGCTTCGCAGGTGCAGAGTCGGATCAAGATGATCGATAAGATGGACAAGCTTCCCAAGCCCCGGAAGCCCCGGAAACTCTTTCATTTCCATTTCCCCCAGCCACCCCGTTCGACCCAGCGGGTCATTTCGCTGGAGAATGTCGACAAGGCCTATGACGACAATGTTCTCTACAAAAACCTCGATGTTTTCATCGAGCGCGGAGACAGCATTGTCCTGGTGGGCCCCAACGGAGCCGGTAAATCGACCCTCATGAAGATGCTCGCCGGTGTCGAGAAAGGAGATACTGGAAAACGCAACGTGGGAACGACCACCAAGATCGGCTACTTTTCCCAGCATCGGGCTGCCACTCTCAACGACAACAATTCGGTGCTCGAGGAAGTGGTGGAAGCCGGTGGAGGGATGCGCGAAGAAGAGGCACGCGCCATTCTCGGCTCCTTCCTCTTCAAGAAGGACGACGTGTCCAAGCGGGTCAAAATCCTTTCGGGGGGTGAAAAGTCCCGTCTTTCGTTGGTTAAATTCCTCGTCAACCCGCCCAACCTGCTCTTGATGGATGAGCCCACGACCCACTTGGATTTGACCTCGATCGAGGCGCTCGTCTCGGCGCTCAAAACCTACGAGGGAACGCTCGTGTTCATCTCTCACGATGTGCACTTCATTCGCTCACTGGCCCAGCAGACCTGGCATATCGAAGGTGGCGAAGTGAAGAAATACTCCGGCGATTACGATTACTATCTCCAGAAGTCGGGTGCCTTTGGAGAGAACTTTTTTGAGGTTTAGACCGGGAGATCCTGTTGAAAAGAGGGGGCGTCTTGTGATGGCTTCACACCTTCGACTGCGAAGTCGAACAGGTCAGGAAACTGGCGATGTTTTTCCAATCCTTTTTTCCATGCACTCGTGTCACGAAATTGAAGCAGAAGGTCACCGGGATCCGATTCCAGAAGGACCTGTATTTTCTCGCGAAACTCTTCTGGTTCAATGGCACCGGTAATTTCTAGATCTACTTGGACAATTCGATAGATTGAGAAAGGTAAAACGATTGCCCTGAGTTTTTCAAACAGCGAAAACCGGGGCTTTGGATGGAAATTTGTGATTCGAATGAGGTTTCCATTCCTATCGTAGAGCTTGCGGTTTTGCCCAAAGAGGCGATCCATGTCAGAGCCGGGAAAGCAGAGTCCAAGGTCTTCCCGTGATTCGACGAGTTCCAGGGTTGCATTCCGCTGCGGCAAATTTTCACACAGGTCGATGAGTGGGAAACGAACTTCTAATTGGGAATTCTGACTCATCTGGAGAATGGTAAACTGCGATGTCGTGAGAGATTTGTCGATAGGGTAATTCCCAACGGATGTGGGATTCAACGATGGAGCATTGTTCCTATGAACAAATTAGCCTAGGGTGGGGCGTGCCCCGCAAGATTGTTCACATCGATATGGACTGCTTTTATGCAGCGATTGAAGTGCGGGATGATCCTTCGTTGAAGGGGAAGCCGGTGGGGGTTGGGGGAAGTTCCGGACGGGGCGTTTTGACGACCGCGAATTATGAGGCCAGGAAGTTTGGGTGTCGTTCGGCAATGCCGGTTTTCAAAGCGCGGCAATTGTGCCCGGAGATTATTCTGACTCCGATTAGGTTTGACGTTTACCGGGCCGATTCGCAGCGGATTCGGGCGATCTTTGCGAGGTATACCGATTTGGTTGAGCCATTGTCCTTGGATGAGGCGTTTCTTGATTTGAGCCATCGACAGGAGTCGGGTGCGGCTTTGGCGAAGGAGATCCGGCGGGCGATTTCTGAGGAAACCGGGCTGACGGCCTCGGCCGGGATTGCGCCGAATAAGATGCTGGCGAAGATCGCGAGCGATTGGAACAAGCCGGACGGACAGCTGGAGATTCGATCCGATGAGGTGGCGGGATTTATGCGCGGCTTGCGGATTGGGAAGTTACACGGAGTGGGGAAGCGGGGGCAGGAGACTCTCGCCAGGATGAAGGTCGTGACCTGTGGCGATCTTCAGGGGTTGAGCAAGATCGAGTTGGCCGACAAGCTGGGGCGCTGGGGACTTGAGCTTTATGAACGATGCCGGGGGAGGGATGAGCGCGAGGTCTCGGTGGACCGGACGCGGAAGTCATTGAGCAAGGAGCGGACATTTTCGGAGAATATTGAGGACATCGATTGGCTGCTCAACGTTCTTGGGAAGCTGCGGGTTGAGGTTGCGGATTCAGTGGAGCACAAGGCTGAACAAGAGGTGAAGTCGCGGGTGGTGAAGCTGAAATTCTCAGATTTCACGCAAACAACTGCGGAGAAGGCAGGTTCGGCGATGGATGAGGCGACTTACGAGGAATTGCTCCGTCTGGCGTGGGCACGGGGCAAGGGGAAGTCGGTCCGACTGCTGGGCCTCGGGGTGAAGTTCGCGACTGAAGAAGATCAGATGGATCTTCTTTAGAAGGAGACCTTGGTTGAGCTGGTGGCTTTGCCATCGAAGCCTTTGACATGGAGAGTGACCGAAGGTTTTTTGCCCGACCAGTCGAGATCGAGGATTCCGTAGTTGAGGGTGCGGGAGTAGGTGCCTTCGACCCGGTAGGGCGAGGGGTCGTTGGGCGCTCCGGCGTGGGTGAGACCGCTGGAGGTCATTTCGTAAAGATCGAAGGGAAGGCCGCTTTCGGCAGAGTTCATTTTGAAGACTTCGGCGAGGTGTCGGTCTCCGCTGAGGAGGACGGTGGGGCCGCAGTTTGTCGATTTGAGAAGCTTGAGGAAGCGTGCTTTTTCGTTGGGCATGTTGGCCCACTTTTCGAAGCGGTGATCGGTGGCGAGAAGCTGGATGGAGCTGACGATGATGCGGAGTTCGGCGGGCTTTGTGAGTTCGGCGGCGAGCCAGTTCCATTGTTCTTTGCCGAGCATGGTGGCGTCGGGTCCGGTTGCCTGGATGTAGTCCTTGCGGCCGTTGATTTTTTCCTTCTCGAGCGGGCTGCGGAAGTAGCGGGTGTCGAGCAAGATGAATTGCACGCGCTTTCCGGTGGGTCCGAGGATTTTGGAGTGGTAGATGCCTTCGGTTTTACGGGCCGGGTGGTCGGCGGGGAAGCCGAAGACATCCTGGAAGACTTGTTGCGATTCGCGGCGTTTGGCGTATTCGCGTCCGGCGTCGTTGAGGCCGTAGTCGTGATCGTCCCAGGTTGGGAGAATCGGGACTTGTTTGGCGAAGGCGGCGAAGTCGGGCTGGCTGGTGAGCTTGCGATATTTTTCCCGGAGGACCGCCATGTCCTCGGTATCCCCGTAGATGTTGTCGCCCATGAAGAGAAAGAGGTCGGGCTTTTCTTTGGCGATCGTTTTGAAGATCCCTTTGTCTTGTTCCGGCTTGTAGCAGGAGCCGCAGGCGACCCTGGTTACCGGTTCGGCGGCGGAGAGGAGGAGGGGGAGGGCTGCGAGGGCAAGGGCCAAAGAGCGAATGATCACGCGTTGGATATACTCCGGGAATTTGGAAAGGCGAGGCGGGAGTGTTTCGCTGTTGTTGCTAGTTTGGGGCGACGAAGCTAGTTTGAAGGCGTGACGGAACTTTTGGCACCAGCGGGAAATTGGGATTGTGCGCGCGCAGCGGTCGCGAACGGGGCGGATGCGATCTATTTTGGATTGCCCCGGTTCAATGCGAGGATGCGGGCGGATAATTTTACGGAGGAGGATCTGCCCAAGCTGATGGACTTTCTTCATCGGCATGGCGTGAAAGGCTTCGTGGCGTTTAACACGCTTGTTTTTCCGTCGGAGTTGCCGGATGCGGTGGCTCAGATTGAGACGATGGCGAAGGCGGGCGTGGATGCGGTGATTGTGCAGGACCTTGGGGTGGCCAAGCTGGTGCAGGAGATTGCGCCGGAGATGGAGTTGCATGCCTCGACCCAGATGACGATCACCTCACCGGAGGGGATGGCCTTTGTCGATGGCTTTTTGGATTTGGACCGGGCGGTTTTGGCCCGGGAAATGTCGGTCGACGAGATCGCGAGAATTCGCAAAGCGGGCGAAGTGCCCTTGGAGGTCTTTGTGCATGGGGCGTTGTGTGTGGCCTATTCGGGGCAGTGTTTGACGTCTGAAAGTTTGGGTCAGCGGTCTGCCAATCGCGGTGAATGCGCGCAGGCCTGTCGCATGCCCTACGAGCTGGTCGTCGATGGCGAAACGAAGCCGATGGGGGAGGTTCGTTATCTTCTCAGCCCACAGGATTTGGCGGCAGTGGATGTCATTCCGGATCTCGTGAAAGCAGGGGTGACCAGTTTTAAGATCGAGGGGCGTTTAAAATCGCCGGAGTATGTTGCGGCGGTGACGAAGGTGTATCGCAAGGCTCTCGATGAGGTGAAGATTACCAAGGAGGATCGCTATGCGCTGGAGATGATGTTTTCGCGCGGGCTTTCATCGGGATGGCTGGAAGGAACGAATCATCCTCGTCTAACCCATGGTAAGTGGGGGAAGAAGCGTGGGGCTTTTGTCGGGAAAATTGCGGTCGCTGGTGAGGGCTGGGTTGAGTTGGCTTGGAGTGAGATTCCGCTGAACAATGGAGATGGCTTTGTTTTTGATGCCGGAGAAAACCGCGACGATGAACAGGGTGGAACGATCTGGAAGGTCGAGGGGAAGAAAATTTATTTTGATCGTCGTGCCGGGATCAACTGGAAGAGGGTGAAGGAAGGACAGGGGCTCTGGAAGACGAGCGACCCTGGATTGGACCGCGAGATGAAGAAGAGCTGGAAAGGCGGACGGCTTGAGGAAAAGGGCGATACCCTTTTGATTGAAGTGAGTGGAAAGGCTTGGGAACCACTCGTTCTGGAGTGCCGTGGGAAACGGGTGGAGAGTGAGATTCTTCTGGAGCCTGCTGAGAACCGGCCGCTCACCGGAGACACTTTATCGGCGCAACTGGGCCGACTTGGCGGGACTGGATTCCAATTGGGTTTGGTGAAAAATTCCCTCGAAGGAAAGGTCATGATTCCGCTCGGCGAACTCAATCGTGTGAGGCGTCGTCTCGTGGAGGAGTTGAAAGAGGAGCCGCTAGTTCACGATGGCGCGAGTGTCTTGGCCCGCCTGATGCCGGAGCGCAGTTTCGCGGATGACAAGCTTCCGGAGCTGCGGGTTTTGTGCCGCTCGATGGATCAAGTCCGGGGCGCGGCGCAAGCGGGCGCGAATTTTGTTTACTGTGATTTTGAGGATCTCCGGGAGTATCGCGAAGCAGTCTTGGTCGCGAAGGATCTGGGGCTGACTATTTTTCTGGCGACCCCTCGGATTCAAAAGCCCTCGGAGTCCGGGTTTTTTAAGTTGGTGGAAAAGGCGCAACCTGACGGCGTGCTCGTGCGCAATCTGGGCGGAGTGCAATTTTTCAAAGAACGGGGCATTCGTCGCATCGCCGATTTCTCGCTGAACGTCGCCAATCCGGTGACGGCCCGACTCCTGATGGAGCACGGAGGATTCGAAAATCTCACTATTTCCTACGACCTCAACGAAGGACAGGCTGGCGAGCTTCTGGAGAGTGCTCCGAGCGAGTGGTTCGAGCTTACGGTGCATCAGCACATGCCGATGTTTCACATGGAGCACTGCGTTTTTTGTACCTTCCTGAGCGAAGGGACGAGCATCAAGGATTGCGGAAAACCGTGCGACCGTCACAGCGTGCAACTGCGGGATCGCGTGGGACAGCTTCACATTCTCAAGGCCGACGTGGGCTGCCGGAATACCCTTTTCAATGGCCGCGCCCAGACTGGAGCGGGCAGCGTCGATGAGTTCATCACGGCGGGGTTGCGACGTTTCCGGATCGAGCTTCTCGAAGAGGATGCCCAAGGCGCCGCCCGTCTGGTGAAGTGGTATCGTGACTTCCTCGGCGGCAAGGGCGACGCCGGTGATCTCGTCCGCAAGCTCGGCGCCATCGAGCGACTCGGGGTCACCAAGGGCACGCTCGAACAACGGCGGGACGAGGTTCATTCCCGCTGAATATTCTCCACAAAAAAACCATCGCCCCCGATGAGGGCGATGGCTTGTTTGGATTCCTTGCAGAGTGGTCTACTCGTCGACCTCCACCACGATGCGCAGGTAGCGGTAGGGGCTTTCGGCCATCGTTTGGCGAAGGCAAAGCAGGACCTTTTCGGTGCCGTCGATGTCGATGGTGCGCTCGACAAGATCGACCGAGTCGGTGACATCATCCCACCCGGCGAGATCGCGGGAGGCTTGCACTTTTTGCGAAACTCCTTCCGCTCCGGTGAGGCGACGGAAGCGGATTCCGAGATGGCGCTTGCCGGGAATTTCGCCAACTATCGCCGCCCGCAGGTCGGGCGTGCGGGAGGCGAAGAAGTAGTTCGCGAAACGACGGGCGTCATCGGGTGAATCTCCCGTGAGTCCGAGCCAGCGGTCAATGGCTGCCCCCTCGACCCCCGGCACCGTCAATTCTCCGATCCCGCAATGCGCGAGGTTGGTTTTGAAGACAAAGACATAGTAGCCGGGCTGCAGCGGTCCGAGATCATAGCTGTGGGTGAGCGGACCGGTGGGCTTCGTGACAATCTCGGTATGCACCGTGGCGAGGGCAACAAAGCTGTGACCGTGAAGAACCAGCGGTCCCCAGGAATCGACCACCAGGGCCTGGTCGGGCGGGGGAAGAAGTGTCACATTGGCGAGCCAATTTCCTTCCTCGCTCCGACTGAAGGTGACCGTCACCCCCGGTTCGATTTGGGGAAGAATGCTGACCCGGAACGAGCCAAGATATGACTCCTGAAGAGAATTTCCCTGGAGGTCGTGGACCATGTCGGCATCAATAAAAATACGGTAGCCGCCGTTGTCGGGACGGTCCCAACTTCCGTCCGGACCGTTTACGGAATACCGACCGAAACCGGAAGTACTCGGGTCGTCGTCGGTGCTGGCATAGTCCACAAGGATCGCCTGCTCGCGATAGTTGTCGGGTCCGGTGATCCAAACGTCCGCGCCTTGAATGGAGTCGTGATCGAGTCCGCTGCGGTCGCTGAAGTTGATCGCAAAATGATGTTCGCGGGCTTCGGCGGTTATGGGTCCCACCGAGAGTTCGACCTTGGGAGGGTCGCCCTCGACCGCGAAGCGATGACTTCCCAAAGTGATGCCTTGCGAGTGAACGAAAAACTGATAGTTCCCCGATTCCAGTTCTCCCAAGCGATAGAGGTGCGAAACCAATCGCACGGGAAGGCCGCCTTGGATAATTTCGCCATTGGCAGTTGCCAGGAAACCGTCGGGAAGCTCGTCACCCGGAACCGGATCGACCGGGACCGGCAGAATGTCTGAGTCGAGGCATGCCACCGTGATGTTGACGTGGAATTCATTCTCGCTTTGACGGAGCGTCCCCCAGTTCAGGACCTGTTGGCCGGGCGTGAGAGCGAGGGCGACTTTGGTAAACCATTGTCCATTTTCCTCGCCGTCCCGGATGGAGACGAGATGCGGAAGCGGCTCGCAGATTTCGGGGACGGCGAAAGTCGCGCGCGCTTCGAAGTTTCCGTTGATGGAATAGACCACGAGGTAGCGCCCTGCCGGAAGTTCGCCGAGATCATAGGTGAATTCGAACGGCCCGGGGACGTCGAGGGCGTCGGTAAGTTCGGCGGTGGCTTTAATCGCAAGGATCGATCCGTCGATGATAACTTCGCCGGGATCGGTGATGCGAACCTGTGGGTTGGCGAATTCGATGCGCGCTTTAGCGACCCAATTTCCATGGCCTCCTTCTTCAATGACGACCTCGACACGTGCCCGGAATTGCTCCTCGGGTTCGGTCCAGGTCACCGTTTCATAGGGATAGCCATTCATCACGAAGGCGGCGGAGTAGTCGCCTCCTTCCAAATCGCCGAGCGGGAACTCGAGGTCCACGAACTCGGCCACCCGCACCAGATTGGCGTCTTCGACCGGGCGGGCGGTGGCTGCGAAGATGAAGCGGTTTCCGAGGCGGCGGATGTTCTGTCCGGTGATGACGTGAGGCGTGGCGAATCTGATCCGGACGTGTCCGGTGGTGTTCACTTTGTCGCTCTGATCGATACTGAGACGGACGGTGGCCTCGATTTGCGGGCCGGGATCCGAGATGACGATGTTGTCGGTGGCATAGCGGAAATCATTCATGAAATATCCGACGAGATAGCCTCCGGGTTCGAACTCCCCGATGCGATATTCGAGAACGACGGGTGCCGGGATGGGCGGGCGGATGTTGCTCTCAAGCGGGACAGGAAGAGGCTCAGCTTTCGCGTCAAGCCGGATGCGATGGCCGTCGCGAGTCACCTCGCCTTGCACCAGGCGATGGGGCGTGCGGAAGGCGATTGCCACGCGGGCCACGACGTTGGCGGGGTCGCTGGAGTCGATACGGATCTCGGCTTCGGCCTTGATGGGAGGATTGCTGTCATTGATCGCGACTTCGAATCCGCCGAGACGTTGGTAGCGGTTGCAGTTGCCGGGGGCATCGCACACTTCGTTCTCACGCCAGACGACCGGATAGAATCCGTTTGCGGCGGCGGTCCAGGCCCCATTCGGGGGTTCGACTTCGTAAATCACACGGACCTTAAGGAGGCGGCGGTCCAGCGGAATGACATTCACAAGGCGGGCGCGCTGGGCCTTCCAATCGCTGGGGCAGGGATCGGCAATAAGACTCGTAAAATTGAGGCAAGGACTCAGGACCATGACGTCGCCATCGCCCAGAGTTCCGAGGTCGATGCCCGAGTTGTCGGCGTAGGTGACGGAGAATTGGTGGGGTTTTTCCAAGGCTTCGGTTACGTTGCGAGCCGCGAGTTCGGCTTCGGGAGCTTCCTGATCGACGGGCGGGTCAGTGGGCACGGTGAAGCTGTCGTTTGCTTCGGGGATGCGGTTCATGCGGGCCAGAAAACCGTAGGTTCCGGCTTCGAGCGGCCCCAACCGATACGTCAGGGTGACGCGGTGGGCGAAGGGTGCGATAATGTCTTCCGGGGGAATTCCGGCAAGGCGGTCTGCCGAGGTTTCTTGGGGTGGAATGTCGAGATCGGGAACAGGGAGCCGGTAGGCCTCGATGGGTGCGAGGAAGCGATTGCCGGTTCTTTCAAGGTCCCCCTGGACGACGCGGACGTGGGGCGTCTGGAAGGTCATCACGACATCGGTTAAATATCGTACTTTTCCATCGACCAGATCCCGATAAAAGACAATGCGGGTCTCGGTTGGTTGGATCGTGCGGGGATTGGGATCGTCGATGGCGCAACGAAAACCGCCGAGAAACATCGTTTCGAAGGGGCTGCCGTCGTGACGGGTGATGGCATCCTCGGCAAGGCGGACCCTGTAGATTCCATTGTCATGGCCGGCCCAATTTCCGCCGGGACCGTCGAAGCGGTAAGTCGCCACCAGCACGGGAGCAGGTTGCGGGATGAGGAAGGGATCGGCTCCCGAGGGGAGCGAATCGAGGGCCAGTGGGAGCGGAAGATCTTCGAGGGTGAAGTCCACGAACTGCGCCCGCTCCTCGAAGCCGTCGCGTCCAAGCAGATGGAGGTCGCCGTCACCGAGGGAGGTGGAATCGACGTCGTTGAAGGCAGGAAAGAGGAGGCGGATCCGGTGGGTTTCCGAGGGTGAGGTGACATCCGTGGCAACGAGGACGGGGCCTCTCGGAGCGATGGGTCTCAGCTCGTCGGCACTGGCGAGGACCGGAGTCATCAGCCATGCCAGATGCAAGGCAAGCGGTAGGAATGGGTTTGTTTTCATAGCGGGTGTCTTCGGTGGGTGCGGCAAGCAGCGGCGATTCCGGGTGCTCATTTGTGAAAGACGATCCGGGATCGTTCTGCGTTACGAGATTCCGCAAAGTGGTCAGCGGCGGGCCAGGGATTCAAGGTGTGACTTCACGGGTGACGCGATAAAAGCGGGCCGACATCGTCCGACTCGAATCGGTAGTCTGCCATTCGTAAGCGAGAGAGCCCAGAGTGATGTCCTTGCCGGTCTGCGTGAAAATTTCGTCGGTAAAGAGTGGGATGCCGTCGAATTCCGCTGACCAGCGGTTGTTGATGGGATCGATGTGCAGGACGAGGAGCTGGACCTCGCCGGTTAGAAAATCGACGGTGGTGTCGGTGAGGGTTCGGCCGTCATCCCGCCAGATTCCGTAGGCTTCCTGTTCATTACTGAACTGGATCGGGGCGAGAAATTCTCCGGATATATTATAGATGGAAACGAAGAAATAATCATATCGTCCGTTGGTGGAATCCTGGATGCCCAGCAAGGTATCGATGTCAATGCGGGACGAATTTTCGGCGGCGGGATCATGATCGAGCTGTCGCGCGACATAACTCCAGCGGGTGGCGGGTTCGTTGAATCCCAGGAAGGCTGATTTTCCCAGCCCAAGCACGATTCCGTCATCGATTCCCTGCACGGCGGTCGAGCTTGCTTCGGAATTCGAAAACCATCCTTCGTTCCCGGCCCATTGGTTGTCCCCAATGGAAAATTGCTCAAAGTCCGTCTCATAAAGAAGACCGGTCTCCGCGATGGCGGAGCCGGTCAGGGCCAGAAGGGCGATTGCGAATCGTCGCAGTTTCACGGCGCGGAAAGGTTGTGGGGCTATCGGCGGGGTGGTTGGGCGGGTTCGATCTTTCGAGAGTTTTGGGGATGGGCGAGGGGTGGGAGGGCCGCGGCGGTATCGGGCGGAAGATTGTCGAGCTTCATTAGAAACTCCTGTTTGCTGATCCGTCCGTTGCGGTCGGTATCGAGGTTGAAAAAGAGGCGCGTGGCGAGGCCGGGTATGCGGGAATCGGCCTCGGAAACGGCGGTGATGTGTTTGTCGAGCTGTTGTTCGCCATCGAGAATGGCGAAAAGGACGTCTTCGAAATCGGCCCGCCCGAGCGGCGGACCGAGGAGTTGAAGAAAGTCGGAGCCGAGAACGAGGTGCGGTCTCGCGGGATCGTAATCGGAGCGGGTGCGGAGCAGGGCGGGATGGATTTTTTCCTGCTGCGGCGTGCTCAGGGCGAGTGTTTTGGTGAGCCGGGCGAGCTCGTGTGGAATGTTTTCGGGAGCCTCTCGCCGAACCCGTTTGCGTTGTGAAAGAGTGGGACGGTCTTCGGCATTCCACGAAGGAGATCGGGAGGTCGGCTCATCCTCTATGGTCCCTTCGTCACGGCTCCGCATTCCCACCGTGATCGCGAGGGCGAAGGCGGCGAAGCTTAGGGATGACGGGAGGAGGCGCGTGGTGCGGGGAGGTCAGGGGGAGGCGGGGAAACGGTCGTGGAATTCCTTTTCGAGAAGCTCTTGGTTGGCTTCGAGCAGGCTTTGTTGGCGGGGCGAGAGCTTGGGTGAGATGTCTTCGTGAAACTGTAAGAGAGCTTTGTAGTATTCAAACAAAGACTCCTGCCTGCTGTCAAGGATGCCGGTAGTGAGCTTGCCGAGTTCCGGTTGGATCACAGCCTCCTGCTCGGCGGTGAGATCGAGCGATTGCCGGAGGGAATCGAGGACCTCGCCGCCCAGTTGATCGACCGGAGCGGTGGGTGCGAGGGCGGCGGGTTCACTGGTGCCGAGCCGCCCGAGACCGAAGCCACAACCGAGGATGGTGAAAAGGGCGGTGGCGATGAGGAGGGAGTCGCGGAGGGAGGTTTTCATCGGGCGATGGGAGTTGGGAATTCGGGTTCGGGGAGCGGGAGGAATTGGGTGGTCGGCGGTTGTGAGGCGGCCGAAATGAGGAGGGTGCATACGGAGACTCCGGCGAGGGCGAGCGACCAATTTCGGAGGCGCGCGAGCGGATTCGGGGCGGGAGTCAATTCGGCGCGAGCGACAACGCGGGTGGCGAATCCGAGCGGGGCGGCATTGGGCGGTTCTTCCTCGGGGATTTCGCGAAACCGGGTAGCGAGATTTTTCCAAGTCGAGGGTGGTTTCTGGTGTTCCATATTATCTTGGGAGGGTGGTTGATTTTTCGAGTTCGGTCAGGAGGCTTTCGAGATTGCGGCGCGCCCGCATCGCGGTGACGCGGACCCGCGAGGGCTTCCAGTCGAGGATATCGCAGACTTCGGCCACGGATTTTTCATCAAGATCAAGCAGGCGGATGACCATGGCTTCCCGCGGATGAAGCCCGGCGAGGAGGCGGTTGATGAGGTCGCGGGCGAGTCCGGGGCTGCCTTCGATGGAGCGAGCGGTGCTACCGGATTCGGAGCGGTGGAGAAAGTGCATTTCATTGGTGCCGAGTTCGGCGTAACTCATGACCTTGCGGCGTTCGCGATGGCGAAGGCGGTCATATGTGGTGTTGAGGGCGATCTTCGAGACCCAGTGTTCGAAGGCGCGCGGTCCGGAATATTGTCCGAGGCGGGAGAACATTTTCAGGAAGATTTCCTGACAAAGATCTTCCTCGGCCTCTCCCCGGGGGAGATGACGACGGACGATGGCGATGACGAGGGGATAGAGCATTTCGACGAGTTCCCTGGCGGTGGTCTGGCAACCTTTGTGGATCGCGGTCAGCATTTCTGCGGTGACTTTTGAAGAGGTTTCCATAGAGGGAGCGGGGGTGATGACGCCGCCGATTCCACATCGTTACGAAAAAAAGAGACTTTTAGGAGGATAACCTCGGAATGCTCCCCATTGCTATTGGAGGGAGGAGAGGAAGTCGTCGGCGTTCTTTCGGTGGCGAGCCCGTTTTTCGTCGTCCATGCGATTGAGCATGTGGCCCATTTGCGACATGCGGTGGTTCTTGAGAAAGACGTCCTGGTAATCGGCGACGAAGCTCCAGAAAAGTCCGTCCCAGACCGGGCACCAGGGACCCTTTTTGTAGTTGGACATTTTGCAAATATAGTTGGATCCGGAGAGGTAGGGTTTGGTCGTGAAAATCCCGCCGTCGGCGAACTGGCTCATGCCATAGACATTGGGAACCATGACCCAGTCATAGGAATCGACGAAGAGTTCCATGAACCATTGGTAAACGGCGGTTGGGTGGATGCGGCAAAGGAGCATGAAGTTGCCGAGGACCATGAGGCGTTCGATGTGGTGGCAGTAGCCGTCTTCGAGAACGCGGTGGATGGTTTCGTCGATGGGGTCGATTCCGGTGGTGCCATCGTAGAAGGCAGCGGGCATTTCGCGGGTGAAGCCCCAGAAGTTGCCATTGCGTTCGGTGACGCCGTGGCGCTGATACATGGCGCGCATGAACTCGCGCCAGCCGATGATTTGGCGGATGAAGCCTTCGACGGTGTTGAGGGGGATCTCGTGATTTTTGGCAAAGGCGAGAGCTTCGTCCACCACTTCGGCCGGGTTGAGAAGGCCGATGTTCAGGGCGGGTGTGAGGACGCTGTGGAACATGATGCGGTGCTCATTGTGAATGGCGTCCTCGTAGTCGCCGAAGAGATGGAAGCGCTCGACAAGGAAGGCCGTGAGCCATTGTTGGGCGCCCGCCCGGTCGACGGGATAATGGAATCCCTCGCTCTTGCCTTGGGCCTCGGGAAAGTGTTCGGCGACGTAGCTTTGAGCTTCTTTGACGAAGTCATTGGCTGGAGCGGACGGAGGTTCGGGAACGGTTTGGGTTTTGGGGAGCTTCTTGCGGTTGTCCTCGTCGAAGGACCATTTTCCTCCGACTGGTTCGTCGTCGGACTCCATGAGAATGTCTAAGCGTTTACGTTGGGCTTTGTAAAAGGTGGCCATGAAGGGCTTCTTTTTGTCGCCGATCACTTCATCGAGCCAGGAGGCGGGGCTGAGGAAATTGGGGGAGTCTTTTTGCTCAAGAGTGACGTCGTGTTTTTCCGCGTAGCGTTTGAGCCGTCGGGAGAGGACGTCATCGACCGGGTCGCAAAAATGGAGTGCTTTCGGTGGGTTGGAGAAGAGGTTCTCGAGGGTGGTGACGGTGTCGTGATCCCGCTGGCAATCCCGGTAGTGAACGGTGAATCCCTGGCTTTCGAGGTCCGCCGCGTAGGCCTTCATGGAAGCCCGGTGCAGAATGAGCTTCTTCTTGTGCATCGCGAGGGGCCAATGGGGATCGGGGCCGAAGAAAAGGGCGTCTTCCAGCAGGTAAACGTCCCGTCCGAGTTCCAAGGCTGGGTGTTTCGCGTAGAGTTGGTGGGGGAAGACGAGGCTCGCGTGCATGTGAGCGCAAGGTCGGCAGGGAGAGGATCTTGTCTAACGATATTTCGCTCTTGCGCTTTGAGCGGACGGGAGTAATCCAAGGGTGCAATTTGTTCTTATGAACACACTTAAAAAATTGGAAATTCTCGCCGATGCCGCGAAATACGACGCCTCCTGCGCTAGCTCGGGTGCGAAGAGGAAAGACTCTTCGACCGGCAAGGGGGTGGGATCGACGGGCGGGGTGGGGATTTGCCATTCCTACACTCCGGACGGGCGTTGTGTCTCGCTGCTGAAGATTCTCCTGACCAACGTGTGCCTGTACGATTGTCACTACTGTATTAATCGGCGCTCGAGTAATGTTCGCCGGGCGCGTTTTACGGCGGAAGAGGTGGTGCAACTGACGCTTGATTTTTACAAGCGGAATTACATTGAGGGGCTTTTTTTGAGTTCGGGGATCGTGCGGAGTGCCGACTTCACGATGGAGCAGGTCGTGTTGGTGGCGCAGACTCTTCGCGAGGTGCATGACTTTCGGGGCTACATTCACCTGAAGACCATTCCGGAGGCCTCGGATGACTTGATCGCGCAGGCGGGGAAGTATGCCGACCGGATCAGCATCAATGTGGAGTTGCCGCAGCAGGAGAGTTTGGAGAACCTTGCTCCCGAGAAGAATTTGAAACGGACGCGCGAGGCGATGGGACACATTCGGGATGAGATTGAGGGGCATGCTCCCAAGAATTCTCCGGCCTTTGCGAGTAGTCAGAGTACGCAGATGATCGTCGGGGCGGATGCCTCGAATGATGCGCAATTTTTGCGAAGAGCAGGCGACCTTTATGGCAATTTCAAGTTGCGGCGGGTCTATTATTCCGCCTTCAGCCCGATCCCGGATGCCTCGGCCCGTCTTCCGCTCGTGGCCCCGCCGCTCGTTCGCGAGCACCGTCTGTATCAAGCCGATTGGCTGATGCGGTTCTACGGCTACAAGGTGGATGAGATTACGACGAGTGAGCAGCCCAATTTGGATCTCGATCTGGATCCGAAACTTTCGTGGGCGCTGCGGAACCGGAGTTTCTTTCCGGTGGATGTCAACAAGGCCGCGTTGGAAATTCTCTATCGCATTCCCGGAATTGGGGTGCGCAATGCCCAGCGGATCACGGCAATCCGGAGGCATTCCTGGATTCGGGTGGCTGATCTTATGAAGATCCGGGTGAATCTGAAGAAGAGCCTGCCGTTTATCATTACGGCTGATCACCGGCCGACGAAATACGAATTGGATTCCGAGAAGTTGCGGGCGTTCTTCGCTCCCCCTGCAAAGCAGCTGGAGTTGGATTTTACCGCGATTCAAGTTCCCAGGAAAGAAGTGATTGGAGGGGAGTTTTAGATGAGATCGATTCCGCCTCCAGCCAATTTTGAGGAATGGCGGGCGATTGCCCGTGGACTTTTAAGCGGGGGAGTCCCGCCGCAGGAGATTCTTTGGAACAGAGTGGCGGATGAAGGGCTGCTTTTCGAAACGGAGCCGGTGTTGCCGGCGAAGGTGACGCCGATTTCGGTGCCGAAGGCATTTGTAGAAATTGCCGGGACGGCGGCTTGCCATCGTTCGGGGGAGCAATGGGCTTTGCTTTATTCTTTACTGTGGCGGCTCACCCATGGGGAAAGATATCTCCTGAGCATGGCCTCCGATCCGCAAGTGCATCGGGTGCAGTCGATGGTGAAGCAGATCAGCCGCGATTGTCATAAGATGCATGCCTTCGTGCGTTTTCGAAAAGTGGGTGAGGACCCGGAGTCGGGGAGGGAGCAATTCGTTTCCTGGTTCGAGCCGGATCACCGGATCGTGCGGCTCAATGCCTCTTTTTTTCGAAAGCGCTTCACGAATATGGATTGGTCCATTCTGACGCCCGATGAATGCTTGCATTGGGATGGGATGAAGATTCACTTCACCCTGGGAGTTGATCAGTCAGAGGCACCCGACTTGGATGCGGTGGAAGAGCTTTGGAAGTCCTACTATAAGAGTATCTTCAACGCGGCGCGGGTCAAGGTGAGCGCGATGCAATCGGAGATGCCAAAGAAGTATTGGAAAAATCTACCGGAGGCCGAGTTGATCGAAGGACTCATCAATGAGAGCGGTGGCCGTGTCGAGGAGATGATGACGAGGGCGCCCTCGCCCGAGAAGGCGGCTCCCGTGAATGATTATTTGGAGCGCTTGAAAAAGCTCTAACAGGAAAGCGAGGCGAGCCACTTGAGGCAGGCCTCGTGGTTGTGGAGATCGTATTGCCAGGATTGGAAGCCAAACTTTTTTCCGGTGGCGATGTTCGCGGGGAGGTCGTCGAGGTAAGCGGTGTCGGCGGGGTCGAGTTGGTAGGTCTCGACCGCTTTCTGGTAGAAGTCGGGGTGAGGCTTGATGGCTCCGACTTCCTGGGAGAAATGGTGGTGGTGGAAGAGTGAGAAGCCTTCGTATTTCTCCAAAAAGTGGCGGGTGTGGAGACCGTTGGTATTGGAGAAGAGAATGAGGCGGTGTCCGTCGTGGTGGAGCTTTTGAACGACCTTCCACATGGGTTCGTTGAGGGAAAAGATATTGAGCCAGGCTTCGGTGAAGATTGCGGGCGTGACCTTGTTTTCGAGCATGGCGGTCGAGCGGGTGACGAATTCCTCGTCGGTGATGGCGCCGGTTTCGAAGGGATCCTTGAGGATCTCAAGTTCGGGAGGGATAGGGGCTTGTCCGTCGCCGAGGATTTTGCGGTGGAAGTTTTCGAAGTGAAGCTTGAGGAGGACGTTGCCGATGTCGAAGAGGAAGGTCATGAGGCGGGAAGTTTGGAGAGGATGAGTTGGGCGGCTTCGCGGGCGGCGGCGGGTTTGGCGTAGGTGGCGAGGCGCACTTTTTGTGCGCGCCAAAGTTTGGCATCATCTAAAAGGAGGTTCCCGAGGGAGGCCTCGATTTGGCGGGCATCGGTGGCGAGGGAGCCGATTTGGTATCGTTCGAGGAGTTCGATGTTCCCTTCCTCTTGCCCGGGGACGATGTGGTGGACAAGCATGGGGCATTCGGCGGCGATCGCTTCGTGCACGGTGGCGCCCCCGGCTTTGCCGATGATGAGATGATGGGAGGAAAGGAGTTCGGGGACTCTGCGGGTCCAGCCTTTGATTTTGACCCGTCCGGGAAATTCGTCTTTGATCTTGCGGGTCTTTTTGTAGAGGCGGCGGACGTTGCGACCGAGGACGACGGTGAGCTCGGTGTCGTGTTTGAGGACGGCGCGAATGATATCGCCGACGTGGGGTGAGCGGGCGGTGGGAAAGAAGAGGACCCGGAAAGGCTTGGCGGGATCCGAGGGAGAGATTTTTGAGAGACTTTCGAAGCGCGGGCTGACGGGGAAGCCGGTGATGCTGATTTTTTCGGCGGGAACCTTTTGGCAACTGAGGGATTCGAGGGTATGGGAGTCGGTGATGAGGAAGTGATCGCTGGGCGAGCGGGACCAGGCGGCATTGACCTCAATGGAGTCGGTGATAACGGTAATGATGGGAACGCGGCGGCGTTTTTCACCAAAGAGCCGATCGACCATGTAGGGATAGAGCGGATAGGTGTTGACGACGAGGTCGGGCTGGAAGTCATCGAGCAAGGTAGCGACCGCTGCCTCGGTCTTTGCGATAAAGGGGAGGGGTTTGGTGAAATCTTGTCGGTCGGTGGAGCGGTAGACCCAGGCCCAAATGCGGGGGGCGTAGGTGGTGATTTCGCGATAAGTGCGACAGAGTATCCGGTTGATGACGGGATTTCCGAGGTGGCAAGGGTCGGCAACCTTCACTACGGACTGAGTCTCAAGAGCTTCCGCAAGGTGACGGGCGGCGCTGTTGTGGCCGTCTCCGAAGCTGGCGGTGAGGATCAGGATCTTGGGCTTCACGAGGAAATTGGTGTGAAGAGATGTAGGGGGGATCCAGAGTTGCGTCGACTCCCATTTCGAGTCAAGCTTCGTGCAACGACGCAAATGGCAAAGAACGACAAGAATGATCGCTCGGACGAAATCCGTGTGGTGGAAGACGAGGAGACCACGGAGGAGTTCGTGCGTCTCGATGCTCCGAAGCGTGCACCGATTGAGCGCAAAGAGGCTGCCAGCGAAGATCGGGCAATGCCCCACATGATGGGGGATGCCCGCGAAATTGAGGAAGCCAAGGCGGAGGCAACCGATCCGGAGAAGGCCTGGCTGGAGGAAGTTGGGGAGAAGGACGTGAATGCGGTCCCCTACGGCTGGTTCATCCTGCTGGGGCTGGCGATTGCGGGAGTGGTTTTCTGGGCGGTTGTGCAAATTGCTTCGTCCCGCGAGACAGACGGGGTGGAAGGAGGAAGGTTGCCTTCCCTGGACGGTGCACCGGACTTGCCCTTGGGGAAAGTCGCGGAACTTAGTGAAATCGAGATGGCCAAGGCGCAATATGATGCGATGGAGGGGGTGGTGAGCAGTTTTTTGGCGGCGGAGACTGTTGAGGGGCGTGCGAAGTATATGAGAGACGTTGGTCGTGTCCTTCCGCTGATGAAGGACTTTTATCAACGAAATCCGTTGGAGACCTTCAAGTTCGACGAGACCTTGGAGTATCATATCGTCTCGCTTGAGAACTTTGCGTTTGTGGCCCTGAAGGTGAGTGTCGTGGGCGGGGGAGCCAAGCCGCTGTTGATTGAAGACAGTCCCGAGGGGTGGAAGGTCGATTGGGAATCGTTCGTTTGCTACCAGCCGATCGAGGTTGAGCGATTTGCGGAAGAGCGGATTGTTGAGCCGGTGGCGTTGAGGGCCTATGTCCAAAAAGATCAATTCTATGCCTATGACTTCGCCGATGAAGCAAAATTCGCATGCTACAATCTGACCTTCCGGGGATCGGATGTTGATCTCTTTGGCTACGTCGAGCGGGGAACAAAACTGGAGGAGGAGTTTCGCAAACTGTTTCCGGCGAATGCCTCGTCGGATATTAAGAACCCGTTGATCTTGAGCGTTTCCTTCATTCCGGGATCACGGGCACCTCGATCAGTGAAAATCAATGAACTTCTCTCCAGGCTTTGGGCGTATCCTCCCGGGGCTCGCGAGGGAGGTTCGGCGACTGACAACGAATAACCCACGCTTTGATGAAACCGGAAGGGTTTGAAGGACGAGAGCGCTTCTTGGTGATCGTCACCGCAGGTGCGGGTTTACTTGCGCGGACTTATGTGCTTGGTTCTCGTCGCGCCGGGGACACCCCGGGTGATTCCAAAAACAAAGATTTATGAGTATTCTCCAGAAGTTCCGAACGATTGCGGTTGTCTCGGCAACGTTTTTCATTTCCAACGCTGCGGCCCAGGCGGAGGTTCCCAAGGTTTTCTCACCGTATTTAAAGCCGGAGCAAAATGTCAAAGCTGAGTTGGTGGTGGTTTTGCCACCGACGGAAATTCAGACTTACATCAATAAAGTCAAAGAGGCTTCGAAAAAAGATCCCGAGTGGTTCAGGGAGTATTCCGAGAAGTCGAAGCCCGGGATTCCGCTTCCTTTTGATGAGAAGCTGGGCCTGACCCAGAGTGAATATCAGAAATATCGCGAGCTTTGGGATAAGCGCGAATTCAAGGCGATTCAACAGGTCGGTCTCCGGCTGGAAGAGTCGGATGGCAAGTGGAAAATCCGGGCGACGGGTGAGGCCGCCCGCCTTTCCTTGCTGCGTTATCTCCCGGAAGACGACATCATGGTCTCGACCAACGGGAAGTTAGGCCGCATTGAGGATATCGATGCTCCTGCCGAGAGCATTCTTGGAGCCTGGAAAGGCCATGAGTGGAAATTTGAAGAAGAAACGGCCTTGTCGAAGGTGAAGGAGAATTTTGCGATCGGGGAAACGGCGGATAAGAAATTTGTTTTGATCGTCTACCGTCTCCAGGATATCACTGCCGAGGGAAGTGTCTTGTTCGACCGGAGCATGGTGATTCGGTTCGCGAAGCCGTCTGCCAAGTAGTATCGTTCCCTGTGAGGAAGATTCGCAAAAGAAAACCGGGGAGCCGCTGGCGTCGTCGGTTCATTTTTTTGTTACTTCTTCCGGTGCTCCTTTTCCTTGGACTCAACCTGTGGCTGGCAACCTCCTGGGGGACCGGGTTTTTTGAGCGCAAAATTGAAGCGAGGCTGGGACTGCCGTGCACCATCGGTGCGATTTCCTGGTCTCCCTGGGCCGGGGTTCAGGTGCGGAATCTTCGACTGATGCCCCCCCGGGACACGGGGGAGAATTTGGAAATTCTTAAGATCGAGTCAGTCAACGTTGACCTCTCCTGGCGATCGCTGGCAAAGGGACAAAAGCGCTTTCAGCGATTGGAAATTCACGGAGTGACCGGGGAGGTTTCGCTGGAGCTTCTGCAGTCGCTGGCAGCCCGGGGGCAGGCCACGGAAAGGCCCGGGTCCGCAGATCCGGTAGAAGTGCCAACCGCTCCGGTGATGGCCGATAACACCGAATCGCCTTCGGGTCCGTCGCCAGAGGTTCCTCCCAAGCCGTCCCCCGTCGATCAAGGTGCCCCCGAACCTGCGGAGTCAGATTTAAAGGTCGTTCCTGTCGATGATTTTGAGGGGGGGGTGGCCTTCGAGCGGGTCAACCTTCGACTGTATTCCCGGCGATTTCCGGGAGTTTCGGTCGGGGTGGCCGACGTCTCGGGGGAGATCCCGATTTGGGGCGGGGATCGCGAGGGCTTGCTGACGATTGGAGATTTGGAACTCGGTAAACGTTTTCATTCACAAAGGATCGAGGTGCCGGTCATCCTCAAGGATCGGTTTCTCAAGGTGGACGATTATCAGGTGAAGCTCTTCGGTCTGGATCTGAGTTTCACGGCCGCGCTTTGGATGGTGCAGGGATTGCCCTATGGTGTGCAATTGAATCTGCCTTCCCAGCAGATGGACCTCACGCCGATTTATTTGGATGGAGAACCTCCGTTCACGATCGGAACTCTCCAGTCGTCCGGTCAGATGCAAGGGCATCTGTTGGATCCGGGAGCCAGCGTCGGGGGCAGCTACACCACTTTCGAAAATCTGGAGATGATCGATGGGAAGGACGGGAGCCGGACGAGGTTCCAGTCCGGATCAGCCCACCTGCAATTGTCGGCTGCGGGCTTGATCGCGCGGGATTTTCGAATCATGGGTGAGGAGGAGGCGGTGCTCGGGAATGGGTTTGCCACTCCGGGAGGTGATGCGGCGGCAGTCGTGCGAATTGTCGCCAGTCCCAATCGGGCCGAGTCCCATGAGAAGCGGGTGGGGAGTGCTTCGGATGAGCTTGCTCTTAAATTTGAACCCTTGGTGACTCCGGACCGGGAATTTCGGGATCTCCATCTTGAACTCCGCTCCGGGAACCTCATGATCGATCTCGGTCAGGGGGGGCAGTGGGTGCCCTTCTTTCCGGCAGCCCGTGCGGTCGCGGGTTCCCCGGATTCAAACCTTTCCCTTTATCCATGAGAATTATTGCCGGACTTGCCAAAGGTCATTCGCTCAAGGTTCCCCGCGAGGTCGCCCGTCCGACCACCGACCGGGTTCGCGAGTCGCTTTTTGGGCTTCTCTCGGCGGTTTTGGAGGGGGCGAAAGTTCTCGATCTCTATGCGGGTTCGGGCGCGTTGGGGCTGGAGGCGCTCAGTCGGGGAGCGGAATCGTGCACTTTTGTGGATCAGCATCGCGGAGCCTCCAAGACGATCCAAGAGAACCTGGGAAAGACAGGGTTTTCCAATGGCAAAGTGGTCACGGGGGATGTGGAGAATTTTTTGAAGAGGGAGTTAAAGAGTTACGACCTCATTTTCGCCGATCCACCCTATCCGGATGGGATCAGCGATTTGGCGGGGGATTTGGTGGCCTTGGAGGGATGGGATCGTTGGTTGTCCGAAGATGGTTTTTTGATCGTGGAGCGCGAATCGGTTGGCGGGGTGCCGTCGGCGTGCGGATTGGAAATCGTGAAACAACGGGACTACGGGCGGAGCCGGATTTTGATTTACCGAAGGGCTTCCTGATCAAATGCGAACGATGGTCCTCATTTTCTGGAGCGTGCTCTATCCGCTGGTGGTGGTGCTCGCCGGGCCCTTTTGGATCCTTAAGATGCTGCGGCGCGACGGCTGGGGAAGTGGACTGCTGGAGCGGATGGGGATCTACGACCGGGATCCGGAATTCGAGCGGGCGGGGGGCGTTTACCTCCACGCCGTGAGTGTGGGGGAGACTTTGTTGGCGCTGAAACTGATCGAACGTTGGCGGAAAATGACCGATGATCATTTCGTGCTTGTTCCCACCACCGCGACGGGGATGGCGGTGGCCCGTGAGAAAGCGCCCAGGGACGTCCGGGTGGTCTACGCCCCGCTTGATGTGGGATTTTTGATTCGCCGAATCATGAAGCGACTCGCGCCCCGCGTGGTGGTGATGGTGGAGTCCGAGCTGTGGCCCAATCTCATTGCTCAAACGCACCGGATGGGAATTCCCATCGGCCTCATGAATGCGCGCTTGTCGCCGCGCTCTGGCCGGCGATTGCAGAAGTTCCAGGCGCTGGTGTCGCCATTTCTGAGGCTGCTGGATAAGGTCGGGATTCCTGAAGAAGGGGATTTGGCACGTTGGCAGGCGGTCGGGGTTCGACCGGAGGCGATGGAGTTGACGGGGAATGTGAAGTTTGATCCCAGCGGGGCGGCGTTGCCCCAAAAGCGTCCGGAATTCACGAAAATGTTAGAGGCCTTTCCGAGGCGGCCGGTGGCGATGGCGGTTTCGACCTTTGCCGGAGAAGAGGAATTTCTCGCGGACGCGTTTCGGGAGGTGGGAGCGTTGCCCGTGATTGTGCCCCGTCATGCCGAGCGCCGTGATGAGGTTGCCTCCGCTCTGGGTGGGGGTGGGAAGGTGGTGTTGCGCAGTCGCTGGTCGGCTCCGTTGGGCGGGGAAGTCTTCGTGATTGACAGCACCGGCGAGTTAAGAGACTGGACGGCCCATGCTGATGTGGTCGTGATCGGGAAAAGTTTCCTTGAGCAGGGGGGGCAAAACCCCTCGGAGGCCATCCTTGCCGGGGTTCCGGTGATTTGCGGGCCCAACATGGCGAACTTTGAACCGTTGGTCAGTGAGTTGAAATCGGCGGGCGGCATTCGCATGGTGGCAGATCGGGAGGAGCTGCTGAAGGCTCTGCGCGAGCTGCTCGCTGATGCCTCCGGACAGGTGGCGGCAGCGCGGAGGGTGCTTGAGAAGCACGACGGAGCGATGGAGAGGACGATCCGGCTTTTCGGAAAGCGGGATTAGGTCCCGGAATATTTCTTTGAGCTTCCGGCCATTCGAAAAGTGAGGGAGAAAAAGACGTTCTTTGATGCGCAAAAGTGCTTTATCGGCATGGAGGACGGGGCTTTCAAAATCGCTCATATATCCGATTTTCGCCCGGTGATGTGAACTTGACCTCAACCCGGACGGTTGGCCATGAGACTTTCATTTGGATGGATCCCCAAGTAGCTCGGCAAGCTCCTTGATGTCCTTCACGACATGGTCAGGCTTGTCTGCCAAAGGATAGGGAACCTTCCCGGGACGTGCGACAAACACGGTCTGGAGACCGGCGGCCCCGGCCCCGGCGATGTCCCATCCATGTGCGGCAACCATCATGGCGTCGCCAGCTTCAACATCGACCTGCTCAAGCGCCCAGCGATAGACGCCCAGATCCGGCTTGAACTTGTGGATGCCCTCAACTGTCAGGTGGCGATCAACGATTTCCGTGAGGCCGGCGTTCTTGAATTGTTCCTTAACTCCCGCGTTCGACGAATTTGTCAGGCTGACAAGAAAGAATCCCTGCTCCTTCAGACTTTTAAGCCCCTCAATGACATCGGGGTGTGGAGGCAGGCTTCGAATGACGGGAATGATCGCGCTCTCCGCATCCTTTTTGCTCAACTCGATCCCGTTGCTCTCCGCCAACATTACGAGGGTTGCGACCCCGATCTCCGAAAAATGGTGGTATTTCCCGGTCAGGGTATCGACCAAAGAGTGATGGAGCATCATGGAAAACCAAAGTCCAACCATGCCCTCACGGCCGCCGAGCGCTTCCGTAACACTCTTTTTCAAGGGGTCGAGATCGAGCAGGGTCTCATTCACATCCAGAAAGATCACTTCAGGGCGCGGTTTTGGTTTGTCGGTCATGGATTTCGTTTGTGCGTCAGCGGTTCCTATCAAGAAGATCGCAGCTACGATTGCCGCAGCCAAAAGTGTCCGCACGATCAAGCCAGGGAGGCCAAGGACAGGTTTCGAAATCCGGGACTGGAAGGTTTCTGGACGGTGGCTCATGGACCCCAGGAATCGAATTGAGACGGGAAGATGTATCATGGGTTTTGGCTTGGAGGTTGATTGCTAGGAATTTGCTCAACCCTTCCGCATTCTTGCCAACCATGGGCCGGGGAAGGAGGAGGGTTTCATTGCGGTTTAGTAGACTACAGGTAATAGGAAGCCCTTTGTAAGCGCCATGGGGTATTTCCCTACCGATTAAGTGCTGGAATTTGCTGTCTCGATCATTTTTCCAGCGAGACCTTGCGCAGGCGCAGCGCATTTAGGATGACGGAAAGCGAGGAGACGCTCATCGCGGCGCCCGCGATCATCGGGCTGAGCAGAATGCCGACAAAGGGGTAGAGGACTCCGGCGGCGATGGGGACGCCGAGAGCGTTGTAGATGAATGCGAAGAACAGGTTCTGCCGGATGTTGCGCATAGTGGCGCGGCTGATGTGGATGGCCTTGGTGATGCCAAGAAGATCGCCTTTCACGAGGGTGATGGCCGCGCTCTCGATGGCGACATCGGTTCCGGTGCCCATCGCGATTCCGACATTGGCTTCGGCGAGGGCGGGCGCGTCGTTGATCCCGTCTCCGGCCATGGCGACCACGGCCCCGTCCGCTTTGAGTTTCTTGATGATGTCGATCTTGTCCTGCGGCATGACCTCGGCGTGGACTTCATCGATGCCGAGTTCGCGGGCGACGGCTTCGGCGGTTTTCCGGTTGTCGCCGGTACACATGATGACTTTCAGGCCGAGCGCGTGGAGTGCCTTGATCGCTTCCGCGCTGCTTTCCTTGATGGGATCCGCGATGGCCAAAATTCCGGCCACGTTCTGATCGAAGGCGACCCATACCACGGTGCGGGCGTTTTCCTGCCAGGCTTCCGCGTCTTTCTGCAAGTCGGGAGAAACTGTGATTCCGTTTTCCTCGAGAAAGCCCCGCTTGCCGACCCTCACCGTTTTTCCATCGACCTTGCCCGTGACCCCTCCGGCGGTGGTCGATTCGAAATTCTCGACTTTCAGTAATTCGAGATTCTTGTCTTTCGCTTCATCGACGATGGCTCGTGCCAAGGGATGTTCGCTGCTTTGCTCAATGGCTGCGGCGAGTTGGAGAAGTTGGTTTGGCTCGATTCCTGATTGGGCTTTCGTATTGGTGATTCGGGGTTTCCCTGCAGTGAGGGTGCCGGTCTTGTCGGTGACAAGGTGGGTGACCTTTTCCGTGATCTCGATTGCTTCCGCGTTTTTGATTAAGATTCCGATCTGCGCGGCACGACCGACGCCCACCATGATCGACATCGGCGTGGCCAGCCCGAGGGCGCAGGGACAGGCGATGATCAGGACGGAAACGGCGTTGACGAGAGCGTAGGCCATCGCCGGAACCGGACCGAAGATCGACCAGACGATGAAGGTGATGAGGGAGATGGCGATGACGATGGGAACGAACCATCCCGCCACCGAATCCGCGAGTTTCTGGATCGGGGCGCGGCTCCGTTGCGCCTCGGCGACCATGTGGACGATCTGGGAAAGCAGGGTTTCCGAGCCGACTTTCTCGGTCTGCATCACGAAGCTGCCGGTCTGATTAACCGTGGCTCCGATCACCTTGTCGCCCTCTTTTTTCCCGACAGGCATGGGCTCGCCAGTGATCATGGACTCGTCGAGGTTGCTGGAGCCTTCGGTGATGATCCCATCGATGGGAACTTTTTCACCGGGGCGGACGCGGAGCAGATCTCCTTTTTTGAGATCATCCACCGGCACGTCTTCTTCCTTGCCATCGACCACCCGGTGGGCGGTTTTCGCGGCGAGTCCGAGAAGTGCCTGGATGGCCTGGCCGGTGCGGCTTCGGGCTTTGGCCTCAAGCAACTGGCCCAATAACACCAGCACGGTGATGACGGCGGCGGCCTCGAAGTAGAGTCCGACCTCTCCGTGTTCGCGGAAAGATTCCGGAAAAATACGGGGAGCGATCACAGCGACCGCGCTGTAAATAAATGCGGCACCCACACCTGTTGCGATGAGGGTGAACATGTTGAGATTCCACGTTTTCAACGAGCGCCAGGCTTTGGTGAAAAACATCCCACCGGCCCAGAAAACGACCGGGGTGGTGAGGGCGAATTCGATCCATTTTGAGATGTGCTTCGGGATGAGCTTTTCAATATTGAAGCCGGGAATCCAGTGAGCCATGGCGATGACGAAGACCGGAAGGGCAAGGACGGCTGCGATCCAGAACTTGCGGGTGAGGGAGCGGATTTCCTCATCATCTTCGCCGTCCTCGGCTGCGCCGACCGGCTCCAGCGGCATTCCGCAGATCGGGCAGTCACCGGGCTTCGGTTCCTGAATCTCAGGATGCATCGGGCAGGTGTAAATGAGAGCGGACTCCGGTTTCCACATCGGATTTTTTTCCAGAGCCATCCCGCATTTCGGGCAGTCACCCGGCTTGTCGGATTCGACACCCGGGCACATTGGGCAGAAGTATTTGCTTCGGGGCGAGGGGCTGACTGATGCGTCGGACTCATGGGAATGGTTGCCGTCCTTGCCGCCGCAACAATCGTGTTTCTGTTCGTGATTCATAAAAAGTGATTTTGAAATTTGATCCTACTAGCGCAGCATGCGGGAAATAGCTCCAGTGTGACACCGTGGAATGCTAAAACCCTTGGCAATTCGAGATATGGCGAAAAGGAGTGATTGAGTTTGGGATGTTTGTTTTTTGCGCGTTGCCCTGTCCATGCGGGTTAGCTGGTCCACCATTGACCTTTATCGCGCTGGAGGAGGTTCACAGCTTCCTCCGGACCCCAGGTTCCGGCTGCATAGTTGGGGAAGTTCTCGGGCGGATTCTCCGCCCACGTGCGAAGGATGGGGTCTGCAACTTTCCAAGCGGCCTCGACCATGTCCGTGCGGTGGAAGAGGGTCGGGTCGCCCACCATGCAATCATAGAGAAGCTTCTCGTAGCCGGTCGTCGGAGTTGTTTCACCAAACTGCGAATAGTTGAAATCGAGGGTTACCGCTTGGGTTTGAATCATCGGACCCGGAGTCTTGGCCCGCATCTGTAGGGTGATTCCTTCCTCGGGCTGGATGTGGATGATGAGAAGATTCGGGCCGAGAGGGGAGCAATCCGCGCCGGCGAAAAATGAATGGGGCGGACTTTTGAAACGCACGACGATTTCGGTTGTCCGGCGTGGCATTCTTTTTCCCGTGCGGAGATAGAATGGCACACCCGCCCAGCGCCAGTTGTCCACCCATAGCTTGGTCGCGGCAAAGGTCTCGATCTGAGAGTCGGGGGAAACTCCCGGTTCGTCGCGATAGCCAGCGACTTCGGCTTCGTCCATTTTCCCCGGCCCATACTGACCACGAACGGTATTTTTTAAAACGTCGTCCGGACTGGGTATGCGGATACTTTCGAGCAATTTTACTTTCTCGTTCCGGATGGCCTCCCCAGCGGAGGATGACGGGGGTTCCATGGCGATCAGAGCCAGCAGCATCAACATGTGGCTTTGTATCATATCGCGGACAGCTCCGGTGTTTTCATAGAACGCACCGCGTCCTTCGATACCGATGGCTTCCGCTGCCGTGATCTCAATGTGATCGATGTAGTTTCGGTTCCAAACCGGCTCGATCATGCTGTTCCCGAGACGAAATACGAGAAGGTTCTGCGCGGTTTCCTTGCCCAAATAGTGATCGACCCGAAAGATCTGCCGCTCGTTCAACACCGACGTCAGCGATTTATTCAAGGTCTGTGCCGATTCCAAATCATGGCCGAAAGGTTTCTCGATCACGACCCGTCTCCAGTTCCCGGTGCTCTCTGAAGTCAGATCCGCAGCGTGTAGTTCCTCCACAATGGCGGAGAACGATCCGGGTTGGACGGAAAGGTAGAATAGAGCCTTGCCTCCGGTGTGATGGAGTTCATCGGTTTCCTCCAACATGGTCTTGAGACGGGAGTATGTTTCCGGTTCGTCGAAGGATCCCTGACAGTATCGAATCTTTCCTTCCAACGCAGTCCACACTTCTGCAGCAAACTCCTGGGTGCCGAACTCTCCAAGGGCCTCCCGCATTTTCTGTCTGAATTCATCTTCGGTCCAAGGCCTCCGGGCGACACCGATGATGCTTACGTTGTCTGACAGAAGACCGTTGGTCGCAAGATTGTAAAGAGCGGGAAGAAGCTTCCGTTTGGTCAGATCTCCCGAAGCACCGAAGATGACGATGGTGCAAGGATCGGCTTGCTTTCCCGCTGAGGTGGCGGAGACGAACTGGTTGAGGCATTTCTCGCTACAGAAATGGAATTCCTTGCCATCACGGGTCGCGCTTGGTGCGGATTCGGGATCTACGGTCATTCCGCAGATGGGATCTTTGGTCATGAAATGGGATTGGTATTCGTTCTGGCTAATGGATATGCTTGTCTCAAATTATTGGTGTCCCATCCCGCCGCCCGGACCACGTCCCTTCATTCCCCGGCGATGCTCCCCCATTTCAGTCCACATCGGACCGTGGGCTGCGCCGCCTCTCCAAGAGTTGTTCCAGGCGAACTCGTGGCGGCTTTTCCCCATCCCGCCGCTTAGCCAGCCATGATCCACTTTGCCCCCGCGCAACCAATCCGCCTGCCCGTAAAACCGGCTGCACAAACCGCTCGGGTCACTGGCGGTCGGATGGGGTTGAAGCTCGATTGTTTGGTCGTCACTCCCCATCGTCAACGGCTTGTTTTCAATGGGCCGGCTAGCCTTGAGGTTCTCGTCCCAGGTATGAACCATCACCTCGCCCGTGTCGGCGTTGGCGACGACTTCGGCTTTGCCATCGTTCAAGGGCACCACGTCGCCTCCGTTCGGGCCTGCCTCGGCCTCGGCCTTGGAGCAGGATGGCATGGTCATCACTGCCAGTAGCAGTGCGATTCCCATGAGGATGCCGCCGTTGACTTTTACCCCGGCAGCCGCAACGGATGTTTTGGAACAGGGTTCTGCTGATCTTGTTTTCATATTTTCTGTCTTCTATTTCTTGACTCAATTTTAAGGCGTGTGGCCTCGGGGAGGAGAATTGCCGCCGATCACGCCTAGAGGGGCGACCGGCGGCTGATCCTCCACAGAGCAATTTTATTTTCCTTTCTTCATCTTCTTCTTCATGTCTTTCATGTCTTTCATGTCTTTCATGCCGCCACTGCCCGGTTTGGTGGCGGTGCAGAACATGGCATCGTCACCGCACTTCGAGCAGACGTGCTTGACTTCCTCGTTCTTGCCCTTGCCTTTGCCGGTGCCGACCACTTCGACCTCACCTTCGCAGCTCGCGCAGGTGCTCTTTTCCCCAATAGTCATCATTTTGACGTGCGCTTTGTCGGTGCCCACTTTCTGAACGATGACGAATTTGCACATGGAGCAGGTCATGGACATGGAATCACCGGGTTTGAGCGCTTCCGCCTCCGCTTGGGTCTTGATGTGGTTCATGACCATGTGCGGATGCTTACCCTTCATGTCCATGTCTTTGTGTTCCTGCGCGTAGGCGGAGGACAGACCAAGGGTCATCGTCAAAGCGAGTGCGAGTCCCGAACGGATGCTGATTTTGTTTAATGAATTCTTTTTCATAATTGTATTTTTCTATTTTTTGTTGGTTTGGTTTTGGCGAACGGAGTGCTCGCAAATTGTTTCGCGCACCGGGATGCCGACGCTGAGAAGCGCGGGCAGTCCCGCTTTGATCGATGATCGGGACGTGATTGGTTTCATAAGCTTGGTTGGTGAAGTTTTCAGGCGGGAGAGCAATTTTCTCTGACAACTTTACGTTAAGGGTTCCCTCCGGGCCTTGCTCTGCATCTGCCCGGAAAGGCAGCGCGTTTCTGCGGCGAAGGCTTCCGCGTCGCGCGTCGAGGAAAAGGATCAAAACGTCGCAAAAGGCTCCGCCATCCGGCTTCTTGTCGCACGCCGATTCGCCGGAGCGCACTTCGCCCCGCGATCCGCGTTCACGCCCGCCAGTTCCGCGCGAAATTCAGTCGGTGCTTTTCCCACGACTACTTTAAAGACACGATTGAACTGCGAGAGCGATTGAAAGCCGACTTGAAACGCGATTTCGCTGATGCGTTGATGCGGGTCCTGCAAAAGATGGAGCGCCTCCTCCACACGCGCACGGCCTACGAAATCCACAAAACAGGACCCCGTGGATGCCTTGAATTGTTCACTGAAGTAGCCCGCACTCATGTTGGCCACCTTCGCAACGGTTTCCAACGAAAGCTCGTCGCAAAAATGATCGCGAATATGACCGCGCGCACGCGTGATCGCGGCGGACTCCAACAGTCGGCCTTCGAGCACCAGCAGGTTGGCGGATGACGCGAGCTGTCGGGCGAAGAGGGTGAGCATTCGAATCGACGCGGCGTATTGTTCCGTAGATAGGATGCGCGTGTTGTAGTAAGCCTCTTCGAGCTGCTTGAGATCGACCACAGCGCCCCACTCCGCCAACGAAGACGCGATTATTCCGAACTGAATCTTGTCCGGTCGCTGGAGGAGGACTTGCCCGGTGTGGAGAAAGGCAACCAGCTTTTCACCGACGCGCACCGGCACGGCCGTTTCGCAGAGTCCACCGAAGCCTGGCAACGTTTTCGCTTCAAACTCCGCCTCTTGTTCGAGCTTGCACTGCAAAGTATGAAGCTCCGCACACCATCGATTCGTTTTATTCAGGAGCGTGCAGAACGGATTCTCCTGCCGCGACTTATGGAGTATGACTTGCATCATCTCCGGTTTGTGAAGACTGAGCGGAAGTCCGGTGGCTTCCGTGAACGCAAGTTCGTAGTCGCGATAGATCCGTGACTTTGACAGCACTTCGAGTAGTTGATTGTCGGTAGATTCAGCCTTCATTGTGATGCAAATGGTCGGAGTTATCGGGTTGGTGATCCTGCCAACGGGTGCCGTTTTCCAGCCACAGCCTAAGAAGTAAAGGAATGCGCCGCTATGGGGTGAAACCCTACCGGGAAGCTCACGAATTCAGTGACCGGCGTCCCTGTAGATGATGTACTGGACGCGGCCTTTGATCGGAAGGAATCAGACGGTCGCTCGTGGCGCGTCGGCGAGTGCGCCGGGCGGCAGGTGTTCCGGGACCTTGAGTCTCGCCACGCCGATTTGACTGTCGGCCATCCCGTAGTAGACGTCGAAGCAATCGGGCAGTCCGAGGTCATCGCGCCGATCAATGGCGGTGGGGAATACGACGTTGGAAACGATCCCGTGACGTTCCTGCGGCAACTCCGGTCTGAGTATGGGCTCCGGCGAACGATAGCGAATCTCTTGAGGATGTTCCTGGGAAAGCACCAGCACCCCCGCCGAGTAGCACAACTCGCGGGAGGAGCTGGAAGATGCCGGAAGCTCACTGACGCCATGATAGATCGTCAACCAACCGTGCCGGGTGAGAATGGGCGGAGTTCCGCCGCCGATTTTGAGCCGTTCCCAAGCCGCCACCGGAGTCGCCAGCCGCACATGCGAATCGAAATGGCAGAGGTGATGATGTTTGTCGCAGGATTCATCGTCCAACGAGTGATAGGAAATCCAGATGCTTTCCCGGAGAATATCCACCACGCGGGGAACCCGGCAGCGGAGCGTTTCATCCGGGCCGGTTCCCGGAAAAAGCGGGCGATGAATGAGAGCCATCGCGGGTCGGCCTTCCGCATCGGGGATGGCGAAGGGGAAAAGGAGCGAGTCCTTGTTGGCGACATTATTGAAGTCCACACCTTCATAAGGCATGAAGATTGCCAGCCCCATGCGCTCCCAGCGAAACAAGTCCTCCGATACGGCCAAGGCGATGCGCGGTCCGCGTGGAGAAAACGCGGTGTAGGTCATCACATACTTCTTCAACGGCTCGACAAAGGTGATGCGTGGGTCTTCGCAGCCGCCGCCGCCATCGGGGCGCATTTCATAATCAGCTTCTGGCTCCAGGGCGATACCGAGCCGCTCGACTCCGACCGGATCACCGTCCTCATTGAATAGAACCCGTGCGATCCCGATGCGGGAATAATTGCCCTTGGCGACGAGCCGTGGAAACAGGTAAAGGTGGCCATCGGGTCCACGCGCGGAGGCTGGGTTCAGGACGCCTTCGGCCTCCAGCGGATTCCCCGGCTCCGGTTCCATCACCACGCCGAGGCGCTGCATTTGAAAGTCATTCATAATTTTGTAGCTGCTGTTTTCATCTGTGCGGAATGGTTGCCTTTCACGACGAAGCCGGTGCGGTACTGCGGTGGGGAAGTGCCGCCACGATGCCTCTGCCGAAAGCGGATTGTCCTTTGGCGGGGAACACACTCGACCGTCGGTTTTTTAAACTTCAAACATATTTGAAAACGCACGCCATTCCCGCCTCCAAGTGGTAAGCGTGATGACAATGGAAGAGCCAATCGCCCGGATTGTCGGCAAGGAATTCAAACTCGGATCGGCCGTGCATCGTCGGCCTGACCAGAACCGTATCTTTGACCGCCGCGTTTCGGTTCCGGTGACCGCTGATGACGCGAAACGAATGCCCATGCAGGTGCATCGGGTGCCACATCCGCGACATCATCCCGCTGGTCATACGGACGCGGACGCGCTCGCCAGCGTGAATCTCAAACGGGCCGTGGGATCCGTTTTTCCCCACAATTTTCCAGTCGTACGAACCTCTCTGACTGAAAGCGAGATCGATGATACGATCCGGGCGATCAGCCAATAACGGAAAATCCAAATTCTCCGGGGAAATCAATTCACTTGGATCCAGCAGTTTGCCATTCAGTTCGCCCGGCGTAAAACCGAGCGGGGGAGGCGAGCTGGCCCGGGCATCGGTGTAGCGCAAGGTGGCGCGTGCGGCCCGTTCCGGTTCGCCGGAGGAGATGGCGGCAATTGGCCATGCGCCCGGATTGTTCGCGGTGATCAGAATGTCGTAGCGCTCGCCCGGCGAAATCTCGAGCGCGGAAACCTCAACGGGTTGAACCGGAAATCCGTCGGTATGCGTGACCGTCAATTTATGACCGCCAATGGCGAGGCGAAAGACGGTCGCGCCCGCCGCATTGATGACGCGGAAACGGACGCGGTCGCCCCGTTTGACCGCGAACTCCGGCGCGGCCTCGGGGGCGCGTCCGTTGATCAGATACGTCGAATAGCTGATGTCCGAGTTCCGGCAGGAGCCTTGGCCGCCTCCGCCCATCGGGCCGCCCCCGGGTCCCATCGGTCCGCCTTTGGGTCCCATTGGCCCACCTTTATGACCCATCGGCCCGCCTTTGTGGCCCATCGATCCACCTTTATGGCCCATCGATCCACCTTTGGGAGGCATCCCCATCGGCCCCCCTCGGCGCGATGTTGTGGAAGAGCCTTCCGGCAAGCCGTCCGCAGGCGAGATGCCTTGTTTGAGCTGTTCGTAAGCCAGGTCTGGCGAGCCGTCCAGCCAGTCGTCCAATACGAGCATGTATTCACGGTCGTAACTTAAAGGTTCGTTCTCCGGCTCGACGATCAGCGGCGCGTAAAGCCCTCGCTCGATGTCCAAACCCGAATGCGAATGGTAGAAATACGTGCCGGGTCGGTCGGTGGTGAACTCATAAACCATGCCCCCGCCAGCCGGAATCGGCGGCTGCGTCAGTCCGGGAACTCCGTCCATGTCGTTGGTTCCCTTTTGGTGAATGCCGTGCCAGTGGACCGAAGTTTCGCCAGGCAGATTGTTTTTCAAAGCAATGCGCAAGCGCTCGCCTTCTTTGACCCGAATTTCCGTGCCGGGCAATTTCCCGTCGTATGTCCACGCCTCGACCGTGCGCTGCGGCGCGAGTTCGACTTCGGCGACACGCGCTTCCAACGCGATTTCCCGTATGGCACCGCCCGGTTTCTCCTCTGCCATCAGGCGTTCATTATTTAATGCTATGGCTCCTAGGGAATACGCGCTGCCGCGCAGAAATATACGGCGTGTTATGCCAGTATTTGATTGTTTGTTAGCTTTCATTTCAATTTTTTTTTGGTTTTGATTTTTTAGTTCCGTTTTCCGGTGGAGATGGTTCCGTAATCTCCACTTGGAAATCTTTCTCCTCCCATCCCTCTTGTCCTAGGAAGGTGAAATCGACACGCGCATCTGCGGGGAGTTTGACCGAGGGCAAATCTCCGAACCAGCAACCGATTCCGGAATCACTCATCTCCAGATCGTTCACCGTCTCCCAGCCATCAACGCTCCAATGAAGCGTTGCGGGTCGATCGATGATCACGCGAAGTACTTTGCCACGGGTGATCTGCGGCAACTGATGAGTTCTCGTCCACATCTCGATCTGGCTGCCCGTTTTGGCTTTGGCGTAGCGCTGATAGGCCGGTTCGATACGGTCGAAACAGACCCCGTCTTTGTGGCTGCGCACGAGGGAGAGATACTCGGCGTGCGACCAACACAGCGGCATTGCGGAGCCGCCGGGCTTGCCGCGTTTGAATTTTTCGCCAGGTAAATCGTCGTCATCCCAGAGCTGTTCCGGCAACATGCCGCCTGCGTTGGCAAATTTTTCCATCGTCTCGATGAATGGCAGCGGATCGCGTCCGGCGGCGAGTTCGTAGTGAGCCCGTTCGCCGGTGAGGATGGGCCATGATCTTCCCTCGCCAGTTCCGTCGAATGCGCTGCCATCGGGTTTGTCTCCGTAGCCATCGTGATTGTAGCGCCGCCAGCAGGGACCTTGCGGCAGGTCACGCTTGATGACTTGATCCATCACCGCGATGGAATCGACGATTACCGGATCGTGCGCGTCGCGAATGCCGAGGCGCACGAGATGCAGAAAGTCGCCGCCGACAACGTTGCGTGCGGGATGTCTGCCGCCGCCGTTGGCGATGTTGATCTCCGCTGTATCAGGGCTGGGCACGTCGACGGGTTGTGCGGGATCGGCAGGCGTGATGCGGATGTAATGGCGCGGTTTACCTGCGACCAATTCGCCGCAATTCGTGACCATCCAATCTTCCAGATGCGCTACCAACCAGTCGGCGTAATCGAGCAGGAAGTCCGTCGCCACATCGTTTTTTCTGCCGTGCGCAAATTCCGATGCGCAAACAACGGTCGCAATGATCGTCGCCAGCGTGGAAGGCGAGTAACCTGAATTTTCCTCCCACCGTTCCTGGGCTGTCACCGGACCGTTCAAGACCAAGTGACGAGCCGCGCGAGAGACGAGCGTCCACGGATCGAAAAGCTGGAGTGCATCCGCTCGCTGCAAGCGCCAGGCAAGTAGAACCGGCGCCGCGACTTCATCGAGTTGCACACCCGTCCAGTAAGCCTTGCCTGTAATCGAGCTGTTTTGCGGCAGGCTGCCGTCCTCGGACTGAACACAGGCTAGCCACGCGAGTGCCCGAAGGGGAGATTCCCGGTGACCACATGCCAAGAGGGCGGTCGCGGTTTGCACCATGTCCCGCGCCCAGACCAGATGGTATCCGCCCCGGTCGCTGTCGTCCTTCGTTTCACCCCACGGGATGCTGAGGGAGGCGATGAAGGCACCCTGGAAAATCTTGTCCTCATGGGCGAAAAGGACGCATTGGCTCAATCCTAAAAGCGAGCCGCCGTCCTTCGTCTGGTCGCTCAGGTCGAGACCGGTGTCGGCACGATGCCATTGCTCGACATATCTTTCACGATGGTTGGTGAACGGAATCGCCAGCGATTGCACGAGGTGGGCGCAGGCGCTATGCGAGGTGTGGCCGAAAGCGACCCCGAGCGTGAACTCGTTGCCTTGCGATAGATCAATCTCACCCATGACCGTAGGGCGTTTGCTTGGCTTGGATTCTTTCCCGTAGGTAAAAGAAACGCCTTAAAGACCTGTTAGACGCCGATGCTTTGCCTACAAGGTTCTCGGAGCGCCAAGCAAACGCCCTACCCATGACCGCGATGTTGCCATTTTCCGCTTGTGGAAATTCCCAATCCATCTGGAAGTTGTCCATCAGATCCTTCCACCCGTCGCTGGCCCCGACGTAGCCCACCGAGCGTCGCTTGAAGTCAGGAAGACAACCGAACGACATGTCGATGTCCTCCCGTTTCATCTCGATGAACTTGCGACCCGCGAGATCACACGACCAGGCCGAGTTGCCCTCGCCCGTGCCCTTTAAGTGGGGAGCTAGAAGGGCGTAGAGATGGAGCTTCCCGCGAAGCGCCTCGTCCAGGATCTCCAGTCTGACGTTCATCAGCAGCACCGGAGCGTGGGGATCACTAATGATCTCCTTAATGAGGCGGTAACGGTTTTCGGAATCCGAGGATGTGATGCGGTAGAGGAGAGTCCCCGGCTCGGGGTATTCCAGTTTGTGAAGAAGGTCGCGCTTCTCCTCGTGGCAGAAAGTTTCGCCATCGGAAATGAGAAACTGCATGTCACGGGTATTCGGGGAATCGACATGAGGGAAGTAGATCTCGTTGACGATGCCGTGGCTCAAAGTGAACCAGAGCGTGGAGCTGCTGTGGTAGGCGGTGCCAATTCCTTCCTTGGCGCTGGAGGTCCAGCGCGGCGGCATGCCTGGGGCTCCAAATGCGGTGGTGTTGGTTTCAACTGTTTTCGATTTCATAGTGTGATTTTAGAGTGTGGCAGTCCCACGGACTGCACGTGAGCTTGGCGTGAAAAAAGGGCGTAAAGACGGACAAGTGGGCCGGGACGATTCGAATCGGGTTTTTCATTTCAACCGTTCAGTTTCATTCGACCTCCACCAAGGTCATCATTCCAGCTTCGGCGTGTTCCTGAATGTGGCAGTGAGTGAGCCATTTTCCCTTGTCGAGCGGAACGACCCCAACATCGATGGTTTCGTTGGGATATACCAAAACGGTGTCGCGCCAGTGCGGCTCCTCAACCGGTTTTCCATTCCTTGCGACAACTTTGAAAAACAGGCCGTGAATGTGCATCGGGTGAAGGCGGAAGCTCTGGTTGACGAATTGCAGGCGTTGCATTTCACCGTGTTTCAATTTGAGGCTTTCGTGTTCATTCCACGGCCGACCGTTGATCAGCCATTCGATGCCATATTTTCCGCCGCGCCGCGCGTTGAGCACCATCTTGGTGTCAACCTCGAGATCCATTACTTCGCGCCATGCCGGAATTCGTGCCGTCGCTGGGCTCTCGAAGAGCTTCGGAGAGATTGGATCGGATTTTTCAATTTTGAGTTCGGCGAGCACGAACGGTTGTCGGGTGAATCGATCGACAATTTGGAAAGTGTCTTCCTTCGCCCCGATGGGAATTGTGATGTCCAGATCGAGTCGATTTCCCGGAGCCAAGTCGTAGCCGGTTGGGTCGAATGGCTTGGACGCGGTCATCCCGTCGAAGGCAATTCCGGTGGCTTTCAGGGAGGAGAAGTCTGGCCGGAAGATACGAGCGTTGGCTGAATTGATCAGTCGCAGACGGATTCGCTCACCTGGTTTAACCATGATCGTAGGCTGAACTTGTCCGCTGACTGTTGGGACGTTTCCCCAACGCCCGTCGTGGGAGATGTCGCCTCCGGTCACAAACTGATCGTAAATTTGTGCGTCCTCCGTCAGGCGCCAGTCATCCAGAACCCAAATGAGATCGCGGCTGTAGGGAGCCGGTTTAGCGTCTTCAACAATGAGCGCCCCATAGAGTCCACGCTCCAATTGTTCCGCCCCGCGGACGTGGGGATGAAACCAAAACGTGCCGGGATCTTTCGGCGTGAACTCGTAGACAAAAGTCTCGCCGGGCTTGATCGGTGGCTGGGTCACTCCCGGGACGCCGTCCATCGCGTGAGGAACGCGGACGCCATGCCAATGAATAGTCGTCGGCTGGGAGAGCGAGTTGGTGAACTTCAATCGCATTGTTTGGCCCAAGCGAATGCGCAGCGTTGGCCCGGGAACGCTCCCGTCGTAAGCCCAGATCTTTGTCTTGAAACCCGGAAGCAGTTCGATTTCCGAGGGTGCCGCCGCGAACTCAAAATTGACCACCTCTCCATTTGGGGATGCGTCCTCCGGGAAACTTCCTTTGAACTCCGCAAGCAGACGACGCTCGACAGTATTCGAAGCCCCAGATTCGTCGTCCTTCCCTGCAGGCTCCCCCGGATCTGCTTTACATCCAAGCGCAAGTGCCAGGATGGTTGCCGTTAGTCCTAACGGCCCGAGCCATTTTTTTGCGTATCTAGGTTTCATCTTATTATATGTGTAGGTGTAGACGGAATGGTTCTTCACTCTTCACCACCGTATGGGTTCCCTCCGAGCCTTGCTCTGCATCTGTCCGGAAAGACCGCGCGTTTCTTCGTAGAGCATCAGATCTTCGCTCGTCGAACTGATCAATGGAGCTGGAGGTCCAGCTCGGATGCATACCGAGGAATTCGAAGGCGGTGGAGTTCTTCATGGTTTCATCGAAAAACACCCCACAGCCTGGAAACCCTTGGATATTCCTGATGGGTCATCAAGAGACCGTATCCATCAATATTGAGGCATGGTATCCACCCGACCAACCACTCCGCATATTATCGGAACTACGGATCGTTTCTACGGATCACGACGAATGTGGGAGGGGAAAGGCGATTGTTGGTGTTAATCTTCACGAACCATGAAAACGACAAACCGACTCATACTCGCACTGGCCTTCACGATAACCTCAAGTCCGATGGTGAATGCTCAGAAAACCCCAATCGATCTCGAAGCGCGAAAGGCGACGATTCCTGTCATTGAAAAACGTATCGAGGAGCGCGACACGCAGATCCTGGAGATCGCCAACGACATCATGAAGCTTCACGAGCGACTTGATGGAAAATTGGAGGGCTTGGTCACAAGGCTATCGGGAATCAGGGACTCCGCCAAGTCAGGCTTCCGTGTGGGCAACCTCAAGATGGATGCCATTGCCAAACTGCAGGAGACTGTGGAAACCTTCCGGACAAGGCGCACGGCCCTGGCCCACGAACTGAAGGTGGGGCGAACCGGAATCGACAAGAATCTGGTGGCGGACGAGATTGCGCACTTCGACGCTCACGTCGACATGCACATCGCGCAGATGCTCGAGCTTTCGAAATCCTTCACTCAGGACGAGAACGTGGAAAAGTACAAGAGTCTCGGAGGGAGCGGCTACTATGACAATTCCGGTCTCGGCTGGTATGAGGAATCGGTGGAGATCAGTGACGAGTGGCGACAGAACCGGCGTGACCGGATCATGGATAAGAAGCAGAGGGAGGAAGTGCTCGGCGCATTGAAGGAATCGGTCGAGCGTTGCGAGTCAGCGGTCGGAGCCCGGCGCGAGGATCTGAAGGATTCCGGGCTTTCAGAGATCGACCGTGGTGTGCTGCAGGAGGAACTGGATGTTCACGTCGCCATGCTCAAAACTCGCGAGGGGCAGTTGGCGGAACTTTTGGTCGTGGATGAACCGAACACCGAGGAAGTCAACCGCAATGTCGCAAGGGATCTCGAAGAAGCCATCGGCGATCTGATTGGTGATCTGCAGAGGGATGTCCGCGTGATCATCCTCAAGCATGCCGAGATGAACCGCGAGCAGATCAAGCTCAGTAAGGTGAAAGCAAATCTGGAGGCACGGAAGAAGTGGCTTGAGGATTACGAAGCCGATCAGACGGAGTGATCCGGGCCTCCCGGCAGACTGTCAAACCAACTTGGAAAAAAGCGACCATTTGAAGAGTCCCGATGAATGGCAACACAGAGAACCCGAAATTTGGATCAAGTGGAAGCGTGCTTCCTGAAAGCGATTTCAGGGGTGACGAAAAACCATTTAGTCATTTCGAGGGGAATGGATTCCCGATCAGCTGCAACTGCGATGGATCACGGGTTCCGAGGTCCGACCGCTTGCGCGTTCTGCTTGTCACTCCGGAAATCACCTCCTTGCCGAATGGCATGATCGGCCCGGCACCCAAGATCGTTGCCAAGGGTGGTGGCTTGGCCGATGTCGCGGCATCCTTGGTAGAAGGACTCGGACACAGGGGTGTGGAGATGCATGTGGCTCTGCCGCACTACCGTCGGCTCTTCGGTGTCGAGTCCGACTCGTTCGAAGCCGAAGGTTGGAGGAACTACAAACGCAAGTCGGCCCTCTCCCGCATCCACCTGGCGGAGGACCGCAGCTTCTATTATCGTGATCGGGTCTATAGCTACCATGGTCATGAGAACCCGGATGCCGCGCTCGCTTTCCAACGCGAGGTGATCAACAACATCTTGCTTGAGGTCGATCCGGACATTGTCCATTGCCATGACTGGATGACCGGACTGGTGCCTGCCGCCGCGAAACGACTTGGGATTCCCTGCGTTTTCACCCTGCACAATATCCACACCGAGAGAATCACGCTCGCGCACATGGAGCATGTCGGCATCGATGCTGCCGAGTTCTGGCAGTCGCTATACTTCGAGAGCTATCCATCCAGCTATGAAGACTCCCGGGATCATAACCGGGTCGATCTTCTGGCAAGCGCGATCCTTGATTCGGACCGCGTGAACACGGTCAGCCCGACATTCCTCGATGAGATCATCCAGGGTCGGTGCAATGAGCTTCCGAGCTCGATCAGGGACCACTTGGCCGGTATGCGGGAATCAGGTTCGGCACAGGGAATCCTGAATGCCCCCCATCCCTCATATGATCCCTCTACCGATGGCGCTCTAGTGCAAAACTTCGATCCGTTGACGGCAACGGAGGGGAAAAAAGCGAACAAGGTCGCCTTTCAGGAGCGCACCGGTCTTGTGGTTGATCCGAACGCGCCCCTCTATTTCTGGCCCTCGCGGCTCGATCCCTCTCAGAAGGGCTGCCAACTCCTCACCGACATTCTCTACCATTTGGTGGAAGAGCATGCCGATTCCGGTCTCCAAATCGCAGTGGTCGCGGACGGGCCGTACCAACGTCATTTTCACGAAATCGTCGAAATGCACGGAATCCGCGAGCGGGTTGCAGTGTGCGATTTTGACGAAAACCTCTCCCGGCTGGGATACGCGGCTTCCGATTTCACGCTGATGCCCTCGCTCTTCGAACCATGCGGCCTCGCCCAGATGATCGCGGTGCTTTACGGGTCATTGCCTGTGGTTCACAGCACGGGAGGGTTGCGCGATACCGTCAGGCATCTCCGGGCGGACGGACATGGAGGAAACGGTTTTGTCTTCGAGACTTTCGATAGCGGAGGTCTTTGGTGGGCGATCGATCAATCGATGGAATTCCATCGAAATGACGAAGCATGGAAGGCTGGCGAAATATCCCGGATCATGTCCGAGGGACGGCTGATGTTTTCGTCCGATAGGATGCTCGATGATTACTTGTCGATCTACATGCAACTCGCCAAGGAATTCCGCGCATGATCGTGGCCCTTTTCCTTGCACCCGATAACCCAAAGTCGAGTCCCACGAGAGCTTCAATCCCTTGGACTCAGATCATCCGATCTTATCGTTCTGGCCGGCTCGCTGCCATGGCCAGCGACCGTCGATTTCGAGTTGCATCGACATGCTGAGGAAGGTCCGGATCAGGACGAGAAGTCCGAGCACTCCGACATTTTCCATCGTTGGAGCGACGACCACGGTGCGGATGATGTCCCCGGCAACGAGGAACTCCAGAGCGAGAAGGATGGCACGCCCGAAGTCTTCGCGGAATTGCTTGTAGCCTGACGAAGTTCGGCGTGCCAAGAAGCGGACTGAGGCGATAAGGGCGCCGATCACGATGATGAGGACACCGATTGCGTCCACGCCGGTACCGATGATTTCCATGATGTGGCGGAAGTGATCCATGAGCTATATTAAATCAATGGTGCTTATACCAACCGACGCATTTGAAAAGCGCTCATCAATTCAAAACCAAAACCGCAGGCCGAGGACGAGGGCGACGTCATCGGTGGAGTCGCCCTCCGAGCGCGCGATGTCGGCGGTGCCGCCGTATTGGTGCTCCCACGAGACGCCAATGTAGGGAGCAAACTCGCGGGTGAATTCGTAGCGGAGGCGCAGGCCGATATTGGTCTGGTTCACGCCGGAAGCGGTGCCGAATTGCTTGTCGCCCTGGAACGAAAAACCGCCCTCAAACCGAGGCTGGAGCACGAGTTTTTGGGTGAGATAAAAATCCTTGCTCGCGGTGATTCCCCCGGACACTTCGCCGCGGTCGCTGATGTAAAGCGACGGTTCGAACTCGAAGAAACCCGGCGCCAGCCCCTGAAATCCAATGACTCCGTAAGTGCGCGAGTTGTCGGAGCGGCCCGGACCCGTGATGAGGTTTTGCCGCACGCCGACTTGGAAATCCCAATTCGGCGCGACCAGTCGAGTCGCCCGTAGAGAAGCTGCAAGTCGCCCTCGACACCATTCCCGCTGCTGAGGTTTAAATCGCCCTCTGACTTGATCCAGAGGCGATTGTAGTCGCCGCCCATCCAGCCGACGAAATCCCAAACCATCGTCTCGGGACCGGAGTCGTAGGCGCGATATTCGAGAAGGTCGAAAAGCAGGAGGCTGTTGATCATCGAGTCTTCGACGGGTTCGGGCAGATCTTCCAGGTGCGCTTCGAGCATGCGCCGCGAAAACAGCTCGTCGGCGCGGTTGTCGCCACGCGGCGGCACCCATTCCCGATGGGGACCTAAGATGCGGATGCCCGGCTCGCTCATGGGTTGCGCCGTCGCCGCGCCATTCTCCATTCCCGGCATTGGCTCCATCTTCTTCTGCTCGGCACGCGCGGCGTCGGCAGTGGATGGACTCACTGAGGGAGCGGCTGGAGCCATACCCGGCATGTCTTTCATCGCCGGAACGGTCGCGGGTTCCTTTGGCTTGGGAGTCGCCATACCCGGCATGTCTTTCATGACGTCCTGCGCGGAGACTGCGCTGGGCTGGAAAGGACCGACTGCCAGGATGATGGCCGTCACGAAGGCGGCGGATTTGTTTGGTTTCATGGGTTTCATGGGTGGCTTGGATTCAGGGTTTGGGTACGACGGAGACGACGCGGAACATCCCCATTTCCATGTGGTAAAGGATGTGGCAGTGGAAGGCCCACACGCCGGGGGCATCGACGGTGATTTCCGACGAGAGCTTCTCGCCGGGCTTGAGGATGATGGTATGCTTCCGCGGCTTGTGCGCTCCGTGCCCGTTGTCGAGTTCCATCCACATGCCGTGGAGGTGCAGCGGGTGATCCATCATGGTGTCATTGACCCAGGTGAAGCGCAGACGCTCACCGTAGTGGAATTCGATGGGCTCCGACTCGGAGTATTTCTTGCCGTCAAAGGACCACATGTAGCGCTCCATGTTGCCGGTGGCGTGCAGCTCGATCTCGCGCTCGGGAGGCCGCGTGTCGTAGCCCGGTTTGAGGCTCTGCAGATCGTTGTAAACAAGGACGCGCCATGGCATGCCCTCAAGACCGAGGCCCGGCTCGCCGAGGCGGCTCACCGGGGCCATCGCGACGGCTGAATTTCCCGGGCCATGCTTGTCCGGGCCGTGCATTGCGCCGCTGCCAGCCTTCGGCGCATCGCCGGGCATCTTCATCCCCGGCATCGCTGCATCGCTACCGTCAGTCATGGCCATTCCCATGTCGGCCATGGTGCGAACGGGGCGCTTGCGTCGTTCAGGAATCGCCGCGCTGAGTCCTTCGCGCACGGCGAGCGTACCGCGTGCATAGCCGCTGCGGTCCGACGTCTCGGCGAAGATCGTGTAGGCCGGTGCACCTCCCGGCTGCACGATCACGTCGTAGGTTTCCGCGACGCCGATGCGGAATTCATCCACCGTCACCGGCTTCACATTCTGGCCGTCGGCCTGCACGACCGTCAGCGGCAGTCCGGGGATGCGCACATCGTAAAAGGTCACGGCGGAGGCATTGATGAAACGCAGCCGCACACGCTCTCCGGCTCGGAAGAGGCCCGTCCAGTTCGAACCCGGCGCGAGCCCGTTCATAAGAAAAGTAAAGTGATGCCCCGTGATGTCGGCGATGTCGGTCGGGTCCATCCGCATTTTACCCCACTGCCAGCGGTCCGCGAGTGTCGCCTTGAGGCCGTCCTCGGAGGCGTCAGCGATGAAATCGCCCACGGTGCGCCGCTGGTAGTTCGAGTAGCCGCCGTTCTTTTTGAGCTTACCCAGCATCGCCATCGGGTCGCCGGAAAGCCAGTCGCCGAGCACCACCACGTATTCGCGGTCGTAGCGAAAAGGCTCCGGCTCGGCCGGGTCGATGATCAGCGGCCCATACACGCCGAGCTGCTCCTGCACCGCAGTGTGGCTGTGATACCAGTAGGTGCCGTTTTGTTTGACGGGAAAGCGATACTCGAAGGTCTCGCCCGCGCCGATGCCTGGATAGCTCACGCCCGGCACGCCATCCATACGGAAGGGCAGAATCAGACCGTGCCAATGGATCGAGGTGGATTCGTGCTTGAGTTGATTCGTCACGCGGATCACGGCATCCTGACCCTCGCGCAGCCGCACGAGTGGCCCCGGCACTGTACCGTTGATCGCCAGAGCCGGAAATTGCTTCCCGCCGACATTGATCGCCTGTTCGCCGATCGCCAGATCAATGGGTCCGTCGCTCGCGCGGCTACGCGCATAAGCGGGGGCAAGACTTTCAAAACCCGCGAGAAGACTGGCGGCGGCGGAGCGGCGGATGAAGCGTCGGCGGTTGAGTGATTGGAATGTTGGTTTCATAATTGTTCAGTGGCTGGGATTTATCAGACTTTCGCTTGTCGATTTGGAAATGGCGGACGTGTTGCTACGAAACGGTCGGACGGAAAGGGGCTGCCAGTTTATACTGCCGGCTGGTGTCTTTTGTCTTTTAGCGTTTGGGTTTAATTGCCGTGGTTGCGGTGGTCGCCGTGGTCGTTCGAGTCGTTCGAGTCGTTCGAGTCGTTCGAGCTGCTACAGCCGTTGCAGCCGGCCAAGCCAAGGAGGACAGCGGCGAGCGCCAGGGTCATTAGCGCTGGCCGTATCCCTTTCGATTGTGTCATTGCGATCATTCCGCTGAAGAATTTGTTTTTCATTTTCATAACTGTGTCTTTCGTCTGTTTGGTTTGTTTTTTTTTGCTTCAGCGAACGCTGTGTTTGCAAATTCATTTCGGCACCAGGCAGGCTGGGGTGGTGCGTTGATTCCACGGCAGCTTCGCCAACAGCTTCCCCATCATGCAGCTATCCGTTACTGCGGCGAAGATGAGTCCGAGCGGCACAAACCACGCGAGCGCGATTGCCATCGGCCAGACGAGCGAAAGCCCCAAGCCGAGCAAGATGAGCAGGCCCGCGACAAGGCGCACCTGCCGCTCCAGTGCCCACGGCGCGTGCGCCTCCTTTTCAAGGAGGAGGCCAGCCTGCTTCCACGCCGTCACGCCGCCTGTGAGTTGGCTGACATTTGTAAATCCCAGTCGCGCGAGCGTTGCTGCCGCCTCTGCACTGCGCCGCCCGGAGCGGCACATGGCAACGATGGTTTGGTCTTTTGGCAATTCGCCCGCGCGGCGTTCGATCTCTCCGAGCGGGATGAGCCGCGCATCTTTCAAATGACCAGCCGCGAATTCGGGATACTCCCGGACATCGAGCAACAGCAGCGATGTTGGGGCAGCGAGCGCGGTTTGAAGCTCGCGAGGTTGACTGACATTTGTAAATCCCAGTCGCGCGAGTTTTGCTGCCGCCTCTGAACTGCGCCGCCCGGAGCGACACATGGCAACGATGGGTTGGTCTTTTGGCAATTTGCCCGCGCGGCGTTCGATCTCTCCGAGCGGGATGAGCCGCGCGTCTTTCAAATGACCAGCCGCGAATTCGGGATACTCCCGGACATCGAGCAACAGCAGCGGTGCTGGGGCAGCGAGTGCGGTTTGAAGCTCGTGAGGTGAGCGTTGGTCAGGGAATGCGTTCATTGTTTTTGGCTGGTGATGGTCGTTATGGCACTTTCATTTCTCTCCTTAGTGATGTTTATACCAACCGACTTTCTTAATGTCGGGCCATGAGGTAGTCTGGTGGCAGGCAAAGCATTGGTTGACTTTGGCGTGGGGTTTGCCGGCCACTTTTGCGGAAATCATGTTGAAATGTCCCATGTAGTGGCTTGGAGGAGCCTGGTGGCATTGGGCGCAATCCTGTGAAGAGGCGGAAGGATGTCGGAATTTGGGAAGACTCCATTTTTTCGTTTCGTGGCAAGAGGCGCAGTTGTTGCCGAAGAGACCGAAGTGGCGGTCGTCGTTGCTATGACAGGAGGCGCAGTTGAGGGAGCGCTCGCTGGCGGTCAGCGCCGGATGAACGAAGTCGGAGGAAGTTTTTTCAGGGAAGTCGTCAGCCGCTTTGAGCCACGCCAACACCGCGGCGGATTCGCTGTCCTCGCTTGCGGATTGCTCGAGCTGCTTCCGACCGATGCTTGCGAGGACATTGTGATCCATCTCCGTCATCCCGGCATGGCGGCCTCCGTGTTCGGAGTGGCAGTCCTTGCAGTTTCCAACATCGGCATGGAAGGCGGTCGGCTCACGTTGGAGAATGTTGTCGTCGTTGGCGTGGCAAACGATGCAGTTCATCGCCTCGACGCCCTTTGCGGGCGTGTGGCAGGCGGCGCAGTTGTTTTCGAGAAAGGCGTGGGATTGCGAAAGCTGCCCCGGATTGACCGCAAGCTGCGCCATGACCTGGGCGCCAGGAGAGTAGTACAGGATGGCAAGCGGCACTGCTGTGAGCCCGGCAATGACGAGTGTGGTAGTGAGGATGAATTTGTTCATGGCAGCCACCTCAGTCCAAAGTAAATGCCTGCCGCGATGTGCGCGGCGAGCAGAGCGTACATGGCTACTGAGAGAATGATGTGGGCTATGAGAGCCCGGGAAAACCAGCGCTTCAGCAGTTCGTCCGTCCGGATCGAATACTCCAGATCGGCCACGCTTTCGGCCAGGAGCGTGACCCGGCCGGCCGGACTGTCGGAGGAAAATGACAGACCCAGCGAACCGAGGCCGGCGGTGAGCAAGCGCGCCTTTGGAAGTCCCTTCCTTTCCTCGGCGGATTTTTCCAGCACGCCCCAGGCGCTGTCAAGATCGCCGCGAGCGGTTTGTAGGAGAAGTAGTTTGTCCTTGATGTCGAGGCTTACGAAACGGGTGAGATAGCGCAGAATGTAACCGGTCACGACGACGAGCAGCATCGCTGCGGTAAGCGCGATGCCGAGGGGGCTGACATACTTGTGCCCGGTGTGAATGAGCGCGAACAGCGCTCCGACGATGCCGGTGTAGATGTGGATGGAAAGCCACGTTTGCAACGAGACATACTTGGTGATGCGCGCCTTGAGAAACGGGATGCGCTTCACGAAGACGTAAGCGAGCGGAAAGAGCATCAGCACCGCCCCGGCGATGCCAAACACCGCGCCGAGGCCGCTGCCTGCGAAGTCCGGTGAGACGTGCAGGAGAAAGCCCAGCCAGCCAAATATCAGCACCGCGAAGATGCTGCTGACGATCATGCGTTCGTGATTCTTCATCGTTATGCTTCCACGGTGACTTCCGTTTTTGGTATTGCCTGGCAGGCGAGGATGATGCCGCCGCTCTTGTCGTCCTCGTCCAGCGAGTCATCCGTCTCCATATCGACTTCACCGGAAGTCATCTTCACCTTGCACACGCCGCAGGTGCCGATGCGGCAGGAGTTGTCGATGCCGATGCCGAGGACTTCGGACAATTCGAGGATGGTCTGGCCGGGATGAATCTTGGCGGATTTATTATTCGTCGAAAACGTGACCTCCGGGCCGGTCGCGGCCGCCTTCGGCTTCGCCGTCGTTCCGGGAGCGGCTGGCGCGGGCTTCACGGCGCCGAACTGCTCGCTCTTCAGGTTCTCTGCGGTGACTCCCAACTCGGTGAGCATCGCCTTCGCCGCGTCCATCATCGGCACCGGCCCGCAGACGTGGGCCCGCCGCGAAGCAAGATCGGGCACGGCCTCGGTGAAAAGCTCCTTGGTAATGCGACCGATCGGACCTTTCCAGTCCGGCCCCGGTTTCGACATCGTAACCGTGACGTGCAGCTTCGGGTTGCGCTGCTCCAGCTCGGCGATGGGTTTTTGAAGAATGAAGTCGGCCTCGGTGCGGCAGGAGTAGATGAAATAGATGTCGCCCGGCCATGACTGCGCGGTGAGATACCGCGCAATGCTCACCATCGGCGTGATGCCGACGCCGCCCGAGACGAGGACGATGCTGTCCGCTTCGGTGCCGTCGAAAGTGAACTTGCCGACGGGACCACCCGCTTCGATTTCATCGCCGACCTTGAGGAGATCGACGATGTGCCGGGACACCGCGCCGCGTGGCTCGCGCTTGATGGTCATTTCCACGAAGTCGCGCTCATGCGGAGACGAGGAGATGGAATACGAGCGGATCATCCGCGCCCCGCCGATGCCAAAGGCGACATTGAGGAACTGACCGGGGACGAACGTAAAAGGCAGCGGCCCGTCGCCGGGTGCGCGGAAGCGGAAGGTTCTGACCGATGGGGTTTCATCGGTGATGCTCTCGACGCGCAGACGGCCCAGCCACTTTTCGGTCAAGGGGGGGCTTGATTTTCGCTCATGATGCTTTCGGGGGTGAAGGCGATGCAGGTGGTTTCCCGGCTGGCGATTTTCTTTTTTTTGATTTGGGTGCCTTGTCGGGTGACGCGGGCGGTGCCGGCTTTTCGTCGGCTGCGGGCTTTGCTGGCGGCGGCGAACCTGCAGGAGGAGGCTTTGCTCCCAATGCTCCCGGCTTGCCCTCCAGCGGCGGCGCGGACCCGGGCGGGGGCGGTCCCTCGCCGGGCTCCACTCGGGCGAAAAGCGCCGCAGCCCGTCGCATCTTAAAGAAATACAGGAGCAGCATCGCCAAGGCGAAGGCGATCAGCAGGGCCATCGTGAAAAGGTGGAAGACCGATCCGCCCATGGGTTGATCGACGGCATCCGCAGCGGGCGGGAGGAGGTTCATCTCGCGCTTGAACCACTTGAGGGCGACGTTTCGCGGAGTCTTGCCCTCGGCAATGGCACGACGTGCCGCAAGTCCGCTGTCGAGGCGGGTCAGACCCTCGCGAACTGTTGCGACGGCTTCCTGCATCGCGGCGTGGTTCTCGGTCGCGGCGGCCGTTGATAGGGTATCGAAGCCCTCGCCCATGAGAGCCAATCCGGTATCGATCCTTTCTCCGGCCTGTTTCAGAACCTCGGCCTTTTTCTCCGGGGTGAGTTCGGAGAGATTCATGAGGGTGGGATAGAGATCGCGGGGCTTGGGCGCGCCCATCTTCTCCATCATTCCACCCATGCCGCCGCCTTTGCCGCCACCCATCATGCCGCCGCCGCCAGCTCCGCCGCCCATCATGCCACCTGCCCCTGCGGGTGGACCACCGCCAACACCCGCAGGCCGACCGCCGGTTCCGCCAAGTGGACCTTTCCCATCCGACGGCCCCATGCCGGCCATTCCAGGTCCGGGGTCAGTGGAGTCAGCGCCGGGCGCATCCGCCTCTCCCGGATGATGACTGGCATGCTCCTCCGGAGTCTGGGCGAAGGAAGGGCAAGTGGTGGAGAAGATGCAAAGCGTGAAGGCAATGCACCGGCTGAGGGTGATCATGGCAGACATCGAAAAAGGCGGGGAAAGCAAAAGAGAAGGGCTTACGAAATTTCGAGAACCTTATTCATCGTTCCGTGCTCATTCGTGACACCGGTAGGACAATCGTGATCATCGCTGCAATTGGGCAAGCAGCACCATTCGCCATCGACAATGAACTTGTATTCGTATCGTCCCGGCGCGAGATCGAGGGAAGTGGTCCAAATCCCGGTTTTCTGTTTTTTGAGCGGAATGAGGGTGGGATCCCAGTCGTTGAAAGTTCCTGCGAGATAGACATTTTGAGCATCAGGTGCTTCGCAGGAAAAATCTCGGGCAACTTTTGTTTCTTTGGCTTTGGTGGTTTTCGTCTGTTTTTTCATGGCTTCAGTCTTTGCTGTGTTCGCTGTGATCTGTGGGAGCATCGGATGGCTCTTCAGAAGATGAATTTTTGCCCGTGAGGGCCTGGTGCTGCTCGTGGGTGAGAAATCCGGCGGCCTTTCCTACGGCACTGATGAATTCAAGGCGCTGGTCACCTTGGATTTTTTCGATCTCGCGGATCTTTCCTTCGATCATCTTCGCATCCGGCTGGTCGGCAGCGGTGAGCTGCCAGAGTTCTTGCTCGGCTTCGGCGGCCTTGCGCTCGGTAGTGGCCTTCGAGAGTATGGCGGCTTCCTTGAGTTCGTTGAGCTTGGTCTGTTGCCCGGCGGTCAGCTCGATATGTTCTCCGTGGTTGAGAAAAAATCCGGTGGCCCCGATGTGATACAGGTGGGAGGCACCGGGGAAGCCAGGGAGCGCCGAAGGCATCGCCATGGCATCCATTCCGTCCATGTCCTTCTTCATCCCCATTTCACCCATCATGTCCATCATGCCCATGCCCGGCTTTTTCATGCCCATGCCTGACTTTTTCATATCCATCCCCGGCTTCTTCATATCCATGCCGGATGGGGAACCCTTCATGTCCATGTCCTTCATGCCGCCCATCTCGCCCTTACCCGCCATTTTGGAGGAATCTCCCATTCCTTTCATTTTACCCATTCCGGAATCGCCTGCGGAATCCATTTTCATGCCGGGCGCGGAGGATGACATCTGTTGTTCGAGTTGGCGGACTTTCATGGAAAGATGTTTGAGTTCCGCAGCCAGGCTCGCGGCTTCGGGATCATGCGTTTCGGGCGGAGTGGTGGTCTGCGCGGGGAGCTGAGACAATGTGGCGAGGGATAGGAAGGCGGATATTACGGTGGTTGGTTTCATAGCTTTAACTGGGGTGAAGTTGATTTTCACAAGTGATAGGTTGGCATAAAGAAAGGGCGCTTCGCTAACCGCTTTTGCGGAAAGACCACGCACTTCTCAGGTTTCTTGCCCGTCGGGCGGGACTTCATAGATGCTGCGGACGAGACTGGCCGCGCGCCGGAAGGTTTCCGAGCAATGGGAGCAACAGAGGTCGATGCGCTTCCCCTTCAGCGAGAGGCAGTGGAGCGTGTCGGGGAGTTCTTTTCCGCAAACGGCGCAAATTGACGCGCTGTCTGCGCTGTCGGCGGAAGGAATGTCATGGGACGAAACATATTCGGAATAGCGATCCGTGATGAGGGAGAGCCTGGAATCTTCGAAGGAAGCGAATCCTTCCCCGATTCCGAAGTGGCGGCTGCCGTCGGGTTCGAAGACTTCGAGCTTGGCGGAGGGGAAGGAGAGATGCTTGCCCGGGCCGATCTCGAAAATGCCGTGGCTCAAGCTGAGTTCCACTTTCCGGGCCTCGATCTCACATCCCGAACCTTGGGAGTCCTGGAGCCGGATGCGTAATGCCACGGAATCATTCATTATCTTGTGAAATGAAGAATGCCACGGAGGCGATCCGTGGCATTCTCCGTTTCCGTTCAGCGGGCTCGGCTCGGCATCACCGAGTCGGCCATGGGACGTGACTTTCCAGGAGGGCCCATTTGATGGGTGCCGACGGGTTCGTAGTTGCCACAGGATGCCATGAGCATTCCCAGGGCGGCGAGGCCGAGGGTCATCGATACGATTGCGAGTTTTCTTTTCATATGTAATTTAATTTGGTTTTTCGCCGGAGGTCCGAAGCGAGAGGCTCGGCCAATCGTTTCGAATCTTCCGTCAGTGGTATTGATACCACGCGATTTTTACGGACGCTCTGCATTTGGCCTGATTATCCGGTCGGTTTTTCGGATCTCCCTGAGATCAGTCGCTCCGCGCTTCGGTGGGAGTCATTCCTGCGTGCTTCTTGAATGCCCTATTGAATTGCGAGAGTGATTGAAAACCCACCTCGAATGCGACCTCGCTGATGCGTTTGTCCGGATTCTGCAATACGTTGCGCGCTTTTTCCACCCGGAGCCGGGCCACGTATTCGACAAAGTTGATGCCGGTCGCTTTTTTGAAAAGCTCGCTGAAATAGCCGGCACTCACGTTGACCGCACCGGCTACTGTGGCGAGCGAGAGTTCCTCGTCGTGCTTCATTTCGATGATCTCACGGGCGCGTCGCACGGCCTTCGGCTCGTGATGGCGTGTCCGGAGAGCGAGCTGGCTTCCGCAACTTGCAAGATGCTTTGCGAATACGCCGAGCAAGCGCACCAAAGAATCGTATTGGGACGAAGATAGAACCCGTGTCGCGAACCAAGCCTCTTCCGCCTGTTTTAGATCGATCTGGGTTCCGAGGCGGATCAGTTCCTTGGCAATTTTGTTGAACTGCGCCTTTTCAGGATTATCAACAAGGATGTGTCCGGTGTGGAGGAAAGCGATCAGGTTTTCTCCGACTCTGACGGGGACGGCGGTTTCGCAGAGTCCGGCAAAACACTTGAGGGTCTTGGGTTCCAGTTGTGCGCTCTCTTCCAGTTTCCGCTGAAGGGCGTAGCACGCGGCGCACGACACGTTCGTTTTTGCCATCAGGGAACAGAATGGGGCGGCGGCCGGACTCTTACGCAACCTCATGGCGTTTTCTCCCGGCGCGTCAAGTGTAAGTGGAAGACCGGTCGCTTTGGTGAAAGCATCCTGATAGTCCTTGTAAATCTCCGAGTCGGAGAGGGCTTCGAAAACTTCGCGGTGGGGTGCTTTTTGGATCATAGCATTGCTGGATTGAGGGCGATGTCATCGACACTTCGGGCGTAAGACACCGGAAAGCGGTCGAACCCTTGGAATTTGTCCGCTACGGTTTTTTTGAGAATTGTTTGAAAAAACAAAAGGGGCGGAGCAATCGGCGGGGTTCTACATCAAAGTGGGGGACCAGCGCCCTCGCGGACACCCATCAAATTCAAGAAACTTGCCAAGATATAATCGCTTCCACACAATCTTTCCGACGCTCCGGGGTTTTCCGGGGCGTTCCCATTGCTCGCTTCTCCACCATTTTCCCCTAATCCGCATTTGAAAACATTTCTGCTCGCCATCGCCTCGGTCTTGTTGTTTCTCCCGATTGCTCACGCCAAGGAGGTCGAATTTGATCTCACCATTGCGGAGCAACGCCAGGCTCCTTCCGGGAAGTCGGTTTCGGCGCTCACAATCAATGGGGGGATTCCCGGTCCCACCCTGCGCTTTCGAGAAGGTGACACCGCCGTTCTGAGGGTGCACAATCAACTCAAAAAGGAAGAAACATCGATCCACTGGCATGGCTTACTCGTGCCAAACGAAATGGACGGGGTCCCCGATCTCACCACTCCACCGATCCAACCAGGCACGACGCACACCTTCCGTTTTCCGCTGAAACATTCCGGCCCCTACTGGTATCACAGTTACACCGGATTGCAGGAGCAGCGCGGCGTCTACGGCTCCATCGTGGTCACCACCCCGCGCGGAGGTGAAAAGGTGAGGTCTGACCAGGACCATGTCCTCGCTCTCTCCGATTGGAGCAAGGAAAAGCCCAAGGAGGTACTGCGCACCCTGATGCGGGGTTCCGAATGGTATGCCGTTCGCAAGGGGAACGCCCAATCCATCCTCGGAGCCGCGAAAGCCGGGAAATTGAAAGACTACTTTGATCGTGAGAAAGTCCGCATGCCGCCCACGGATCTCTCGGATGTGGCCTACGATGCCTTTCTCATCGCAATGAGCACGCATGAAGCGCCAGCTTCAGTTTGCGCTTTTAGTAGTTCCCAGGAAACAAACCAGAAAATCAGAAAACCAGAAAATAAATGAAAACAAGAATGAAAACACAAATGATCCTCGTCGCAGGAACCGCTCTCTCCCTCGCGTTGGCCTCCTGCTCCAGCACAAGCGCCGATCCCCACGCGGGGCACACTATGACGAGCATGTCCGCGACCGGAGTGAAGCCCTACACCAGCGACAAGTGCATTGTCACTGGCAAAAAGCTGGGTTCCATGGGTGACCCCGTTACCGTGGTCCACAATGGGCAGGAAGTGAAATTTTGCTGCAAACCCTGCATTGCAAAATTCAATGCCAACCCGGCAAAATACCTCGCGAATCTCTGAGCGAAACCGAGGGAAACGCCCGCACCTGTCGTGAACTCAGTCGAGTCGAATCTGCGCCTGGGGAAAAGCGGAAGCCCTATCCACTTGAAAATGTTGGGTCTCTGATGAGCCTCTTGATGAATGGGACGAAATGCAGACGGTCGTCTACCAGGGTCAGGAAATAAAATTTTGCTGCAAAATGTGTCTCAAAAAATTCAAAAAAGATCCCGAAAAATATCTAGCGATGCTTTGAATCTCTTCCTAAGTATGAATTATGCAATCTTGTCCCGTGCAAGAGAAGCGGTCTGCAAAAGGAAGGGTTGCTCCAACTGCCTTCAGAATTCACGAACGAAAACCAATTTATGAAAGACACAGATAAAAACCCGTATCCTAAATTCCTCGCCATGATCGCCACCTCCACGGTTGTCATGATGATCCTGATGTACCTGAATACCTATGCCCTCGACCACATCTTCTGGAGCGAGACGCGCGCTTATATGGCCCTATTGATGGGTGCCACCATGGCCGTTGTGATGCTTCTTTTCATGCTCGGGATGTATCCGAACAAAACGGCGAACCTTGCGATTTTCGGGGGATCGGCGGCAATCTTCGCGCTGAGCCTTTGGCTCGTCCGAAGCCAGGCGACGGTCGGCGAGGTCTCGTGGATGAAGGCCATGATTCCCCACCATTCCATCGCCATTCTGACCAGCGAACGCGCGACCATCAAAGATCCACGGGTTCGAGAACTCGCCGATGGCATCATCGAAGCGCAGCGAAAGGAAATCGCCGAGATGAAGGCCCTCATCGCCGATCTTGAGAAGAAAGACTGAGTTCTTTCTTCAATTCAGTCACACCAAACCATTATGAAACTCATCCTGAACCTAATCCTGCTATTTTCCATCGTCTCCGCCGGTGCGAAAGAAGTCGTCTATCACCTGACCATTGCCGAGCAAACGGTGAACATCACCGGCAAGCCCGTGATCGGGATGACGATCAACGGGGGAATCCCCGGGCCCACCATCCGCTTCACCGAGGGAGACGATGCCGTCCTCCATGTTCGCAATGAGATGGATGTTCCGACTTCGATTCACTGGCACGGCCTTCTTGTGCCGCCGCAATACGATGGCGTCCCATTCGTCTCCTTTCCACCGATCAACGCAAAAAGCACCTTCACTTATCGCTTCCCGATTCGGCAAGCCGGGACCTATTGGTATCATTCACATACCGAGTTTCAGGAACAACTCGGTGTCTATGGATCGATTGTCATCCAGCCCAAGGAAAAGCGCCATCGTGTCGATCGGGAACACGTCGTGCTGCTCTCCGACTGGACGAACATGAATCCGGACAAAGTGATGCGCCTGCTGCGCCGCGGATCAGAAGTGATGGGGGTGAAAAAAAAGACCGGCCAGAGTTTGTTGGGGGCGATTAAGACCGACAAGTTTGGAGAATTTTGGAAACGCGAGGCGATGCGGATGCCACCGATGGACCTCGCAGACGTCGCTTACGATGCCTTTTTAATCAATGGCAAGCAGTCCAGCCGGATCCCGGCCAAGGCAGGCGAAACCGTCAGACTTCGAATCATCGATGGCTCCGCCACCACCTTCTTCCATCTTCAATATGCCGGGGGGCCGCTGAAAATCGTCGCGGCTGACGGCCAGGATGTGCAGACCGTGGTCCAAAAGCAACCGCTCCTCATCGGCGTTGCGGAAACCTACGATGTTTTGGTCGAGGTTCCCGCTCATGGCTCCTACGAGTTCCGGGCCACGGCCCATGATGGTTCCGGCCATGCCTCGCTCTGGATCGGGGAGGGCGAAAAGAAGCCCGCGCCCGAGATGCACCAGCCTTATGTCTATGACACCATGGACATGTTCAGCTGGAAGAACATGATCGCTCTCACCCCGGCGGGAACGATGGGCATGCCGACAAGTGAAGTCCGCATGGGGATGTTTGATCAGCCGGGAATGAATATGGAAGGCATGGGTGCCATGAAAATGGGAGGGATGGATCATGGCGAAATGGGGGACATGAGCGGAATGGGGGACATGAGCGGAATGGGGGGCATGAGCGGAATGGGCCGCATGAAGATGAATCATTCGATGTCGATGAAAGGGATGGATCACGACATGGCGGGGCCGACGATGAAGGACAATCCTCCGCGTTGGTATGACTTCCTCCTGCGCGAAGACGCCGCCCGTTTCCCGATGCTGGCGAGCGACAACATGATGTCGAAGCTCCGACCTTTTCCACCCTATGAGAAACTGAGGTCGGTTAGGAAAACGGCCTTCAAGAAGTCACGCGAGGCCAGGGAGGTCAGACTGACTCTCGATGGCGACATGGGGCGCTACGTCTGGATGTTCAATAACGAGCCACTCGCGCCTGAGAATGACATCAAGATCAACAAGGGCGAAGTGGTGAAATTTATTTTCATCAACCGAACCATGATGCATCACCCCTTGCACCTGCACGGGCACTTCTTCCGTGTCTTGAATGGACAGGGTGACTACGCACCTTTGAAGCACACCGTGAACGTCGCTCCGATGACGACCACCGTCATCGAGTTCGATGCCAATGAAGTTGGCGACTGGTTCTTCCACTGCCATCTCCTTTATCACATGAAGGGCGGAATGGCGCGGGTCGTCCGATACAACGGGTTCACCAACAATCCCGAAACCGAAGCGGTTTCAGACCAACGGTATGACCAACATTGGTATCTCTTCGCCCAAGCCGATGTTTTGAGTAACTTGACCCAGGGAATGGTTCAGTTCGAGAACCTCGAAAACACCTTTTCGGCATCGTGGGAAGCGGGTTGGGACGGAGTCGAAGGCACGGCCTGGGAGGGAGATATTGTCTATGACCGCTACCTCAACCGTTTTACCTCGGTCTTTGCCGGAGTGAATCTCGAAGGAGTGAATTCGGACCTGGAGACTGAGCGACCCATCGTGGGCCTGCGTTATCTGCTCCCCGGAAATGTCATGGCGTCCGCCTGGATCGATGATGAGGCCGAGGCAAGGTTTGTGTTTGAGCGCGAACTGATGCTCACCCCGAGGCTCGGGATCTTTGGGGAAGCTGAATACGACACCCTCGAGGGTTGGTCCTACCAAGGCGGTGTCAGTTACCTGATTAATGAGAATTTTTCCGCTACGGCATTGTGGGATAGCGACTATGGAGTGGGCGGCGGGTTCTCATTTCGCTTCTAGAATCTCTCTCAAAAAAACCTAAAGATGATGAGTAAAATGAAAGCAAAGATCGTTCGTATGGTCACCCCTGACCACCTTTGTCCCTGGGGAATCAAGGCCATCGATCTTCTGAGAAGAAACCGCTTTGAGGTCGAAGACGAGCACCTCGAATCGAAGGATGCGAACAAGGAATACAAGGAGAAGACGGGCTACGACGAAACTCCGCAAATCTGGATCGAGGACGAACACCTCGGGGGATACGACGCTCTCCGCGAACACCTTAATCTCCCCCCGGATCCCAAAGAGGGTGAAACCTACCAACCGGTTCTCGCCGTCCTGGCCGTGACCTTTCTCATGGCGCTGACCACCTGCTGGGCAATGCAGGGGGGACTCTCGATCATCCGCGTTCTCGAATTGTTTATCGCCTTCAGTATGTCTGTTCTCGGAATCCTGAAGCTTCAGGACCTCATGTCCTTTGCCACCGGCTTTGTGCAATACGACATGGTTGCCCGTCGCTACGTTCCATATTCCTATGTCTATCCATTCGTGGAAACAGGAGCAGGGATCCTCATGATAGGGGGGCTTTTGACCTGGGTCGCCGCCCCGGCTGCCTTGATTGTTTCGACCATCGGAGCCATTTCCGTTTTTAAAGCCGTCTATCTCGAAAAGCGCGACCTCAGTTGTGCCTGTGTCGGAGGAGGGAGCAGCGTGCCTCTCGGGTTCATCTCTCTGACCGAGAATCTCATGATGATGGTGATGTCCATCTGGATGCTGAGCAAAGCTCTCTCATCCTGACAATTCCGTCGATTGAGGTGGACTGAAGATTCCGCTTAGGTGAGGGCGGACCCCGCTTAGGTGAGGGCGAGCCGTGCTTTGACTTCGCAACATTTTTTCAAGGTCGAAAGGATGGGCGAGCGCTCGCAGACATCTTCCCAGACCTGTCGTACTTCTTGAGCTTCGTCGAAAGACGAGGCGAAGCCGGTCATCTCGATCAGCGAAAGTGAGGGATCACCTTTCTCGAGACCGAGGTGGGCGAGGACGTTGTGAAGGCGGCCTTTCACGGTGACTTCGATGTCATCGACTTCCAGTCCGGCCGCGATGCTTGCGGTGGCGAAGGCGGTCGAGAGCGAACCCGCAAGTGCTCCGAGGAGATACTCGATGCCCGAAGGATGAGCATCTTTCTCTTCGAAGCTGGCGGGTTGTCCTGTTTCGAAATGAAAGTTGCGACAGTAGACGCTGCTTTTCAGGCTTCCCGTGGAGCGCGCCCGGGTGCGCCAGGTGTATTCGCGGGCCTGAGCCTTGTCTTTTTCCAAAGCGGTCGTTTCCTCCCGGGTGTCGTGGCGGCGGACAAAATGACGCTGGAAGCCGTCGGCGGCGATTGTTCCCAGGCTGCCGAGGAATTCGTGTCCCACCATGCGGCACCAAGGCGGGAGTTCATCGGCCACGGTGGGTTCACGACTTCGGAGTTCTAGGAGGCCTTCTGCGGGAACTTGCTGCATCTGTTGACGAATCAGCAGGATCAAGCCCGAGCCACAATCCATGTCGCCTCCGTCGAAAAGATGGTCGGGTTGCAGGGAATCGAGGGAGACGGACATCAGAAGAATCTAGTAGCAGACGTTGGGCGACCCGTTGGCGAGCCACTCGACGAGAACAGCTCCGCCCGCGATCTCGACTCCGTCATACATTGTGGAAGCGTCAAGCTCGCGTTTTTTACAGCAGGGGGCGCAGGCCACCAGTTTGCCACCGGCGGAGAGGAAAGCGGTGATGAGGTCGTCGAGCGGTTTGAAGGGAGCACCTTCATTGATTTTGGCGGCTTCGCTCTTCACGGCGGCATAAACTCCGTCGGTGCTGAGGAAGACCATGGTGTCTTTTCCCGACCCGAGGGCGGCGGTGGCGACGACGAATCCTACCGTGCATTTATCGGGATCGTTCTTGGAGGAGTTGATGGTGACGCAGAAGGTATCGGACATGGTTTTAGTAGATGTTAGTTTTTTTCAATGAAATAGAAAGGGTGTTCGGCTTCGAGAAGGGTGTGCTTCACGACCCGGCACCAAGCTGGAATTTCGTTGGGAGCCCCGGCATCAAGAGCCCGCACCCGAACGGTCGTTCCCGATGGGAGATCGGCGAAATAGAGGCGCAAATCGAGGAGCAGTTCGCCACAGCCGGTTTCTCCACCGTCGAATTCCTTCTCAAAATTTTTCATCATATTTCCTATCGCTTTGGAGCCTAGAAAGAGCCGGAGGATTCGCAAGGAGAATTTGAAAGCGGCGCAAGATTCGGAGTGACGGGCGCTGGTTGCCCGCGTAGAGATCGGTCGAACCGCCATGATTTATCTCGATGCCAATGCCACCACTCCGATGCATCCGGAGGTGTTGGAAGCAATGATGCCCTACCTCACTGATTGCTTTCACAATCCTTCCAGCCCGACCCTTTCGGGAAGGCGCGTCCGCAAGGCCATCGACCGGGCGAGGGAGCAGGTGGCAGCATTGATCGGGGCCGCGCCGGAGCAAATCACCTTCACGGGTTGCGGCACCGAGGCCAACAATCTCGCCCTTCGATCGATGGCCCGGCAAGCGGGATTGGGGCGTATCGTCACCAGCGCGATTGAGCATCCCGCGATTCTGAAGCCCTGTCATGCACTTCAGGAAAAGGGGTATGATCTTACCGTTTGCGAGGTCGATGAACGGGGCTACCTCGACCTTGAGCAATACCGCGCCGCCCTCAGTTCGGGAACTCCGGGACTGGGCACGATCATGTGGGCCAACAACGAAACGGGTGCGATCCAAGCCATCGAAGAAATAGTCCTGCTGACCCGCGCGGCCGGTTGGCTCTTCCACACCGACGCCATTCAGGCAGTGGGGAAATTGCCCCTCGATGTGAAGGGAATCCCGGTCGATTTTCTCTCGATCAGTGCCCATAAATTTCACGGGCCCAAGGGGATCGGGGCGCTTTACTCCCGGTCGGGAGAGATGATCGAAGCTCTCATTCTGGGCGGTGGCCAGGAGAGGGGTGCCCGCGGTGGGACGGAACACGTTGCCGGAATCATTGGCATGGGAAAGGCTGCCGAGATGGCGGGGATTGCCCTGAGCGAAGGGGAACACCTGAAAGGGGCTGCGAGACGGGATGAATTTCTTTCATGTTTGAAAAATGAGATCGAGGGCCTCCGCCTCCACAGCTCCAAAGGCCCCGGTTTATGGAATGTTGTGAACTTCTCGGTGGAAGGGTGTTTTTCGGCCGCCCTCCGGATTCTCCTTGATGATGCCGGTCTGGTCTGTTCGGCGGGAAGTGCCTGCATGACAGGGAGTCGCAAGGGAAGCCATGTCCTTGAAGCGATGGGAATCGAGAAAGAAGAGGCCGCCGGAGCGTTGCGTTTATCGCTTTCGCTCCTCACCACCAAAGCCGAGCTGGAGAGAGCGCTTGACCTGATCAAGACAGCGGTTACCGAAGTGCGCGTCGAGGGATAATTGCTCGGGTCTTCATTTATGTCTTTACAGCAGGAGTCCGTTCAGCGAGCTATCTTCTTGTCCAAGAATGGATATTATCAAAATAATGAAAATTAATCGAGAACCTAGTCCCGAGCGTGGGTCCACGCTCAGAGGAATCACTACCAGCCGCCGCTTTGCGGTTGCTATCTGTTCTACCGGTCTCTTGGCCGGTAGTTTCGTGTACGGCCAGACCAATGCTGAACTTTTAGCGGAACTGCGCGCCCTCAAAAATCGGGTCGCCGAGTTGGAATCGAAGCAGCAACCAGCGCCGCCTGCCAGACCGATTGCCATGCCCGAACCGTCGGGCGCGCAAGCAAATCCCAATTATGTCGAGGCTCCTCCGGCGGCGAACTACCTCACCATGCAGCGCAACGACGCCTTTGCTTCAAGCCTCAAGCTCTACGGCTTTGCCCGACTCGACCTGGTCCATGATAATAACCAGGCCGGTCTCGACGAACTCCTCGGCTGGGCCACCTCCAGCGATGAGGCGGGTTCGGGCGAGGCCGATTTTTACCTTTATCCGAAGCTCACCCGCGTGGGAGCCAGCTTGGACGGGCCCACGCTGGAATCCCTCGGGGGTGCCAAAGTCGATGCCAAGGTCGAGGTCGATTTCTACAAGGAGTTTGATGAATCCGATTCCCGCAACGCCCTGCGGATGCGCCATGCCTATGCCAAGCTCATGTGGGATGATTTTTATATTCTCGCAGGACAAACGGCAGACACCATTTCGCCGCTTTTCCCGTCAATCAACCCCGACATGATCGCTTGGGGACTGGGCAACCTAGGGGACCGGCGGCCACAGTTCATCGTCGGTTACACGCCCTCGGTGGGTGAGACCCAGTTCAAGTTCATCGGCTCGATCGGTGAAGCGGGCGCGGTCTCTTCCCAGCAAGGGGATGACGAGGCCAATTACCAGGGCTTGCTTGGATTCAGCACTCCCTTCAATGGCTCCCGTTTCTCCCTCGATCTCTGGGGCCACTATGCCGACGAGGACGGGTTGGAGAGTCACGTCTATGGCCTGAGTGCGGTCGTTCCGCTTTACCGTGACGTCCTCACCCTGAGTGGCGAGATCTGGTCCGGCACCAATCTGGATGACGTCCGCGGTGGCATCTTCCAGGGCGTGGTCGGTGGTGAAGAACTCGATTCCACCGGTGGCTTCGCCGAACTCAACTGGAAGGTCAACAAAGTCCTTTCGCTCCACAGCGGATTCGCGATGGATAACCCCGACAACGACCAACTCATCGTGGGAACCGGATCGGGATCGCGTGCGCTCAACGAAACCTACTACGTGGGTGCCCGTTTTAATTTCGATCCCATCCAACTTGGAATCGACTACATCCATACCGATACCGAATTTTTCGGTGTTGCCGATGGCGACCTCGATCGAATCCAGACTTTTTTGCAGTATAACTTTTAATCTAAATTACCATGAAATTTCAACTTTACAGCCTGTTGGCCGCGTCCCTTGCGATGACCTCCTGCAAGGATCAGGCAGACGAAAGCGCCCAGGCCCCGGCCGCGGGCGAACCCAAGACCTTTCGCTATGAAATGACCAACGCCTACACGGTGACGGTTCCCGAAGGAGCCGGTTCATTGAAAGCATGGTTCGCGATGCCCCAGCGCGATGAGTCATCCCAGAAAATCGAGGACTTCAAAATCGAGTGCCCATATCCACACGAGATTGTGAAAGACCAGTTCGGCAACGAATTTGTCCGGATCAATCTTGAGAATCCACCGGCTGGCGAATTCGATCTCACCGAGACCTTCAAAGTCACGCGGACTGAAATCAAGGTCGATGTCGACCCCGCGAAGGTGGATGAGACAGCCGATGGGGTGGATGGCAAGTATCTCGAAGAGAGTGCCCACATTGTCATCACGCCGGAGATCGCCGCCGAAGCCAGGAGGGTGGTGGGCGACGAGAAAAATCCCGTCAAGGCGTCACGCAAGCTCTACGACTGGACCCTCGCCAACATCGACTACTGGGTGAAGGATCCTGCGAACAAGAAGTCCTCGGGCGTCGGAAGCTCGATCTATACCTTCGAGACAAAAACGGGCAACTGCACCGATTTCCACTCTCTCTGGGTGGCGATGGCACGGTCGCAGGGGATTCCCAGCCGTTTGGTTTACGGATCCATTCCCAAGCCCACCCTCGATGGCAAGGACACCGACCAGAGCTATCATTGCTGGCCCGAGTTCTACGCCAAAGGCATTGGCTGGATTCCCCATGACGTCGCGGTGGCTGACATCTATGTTGAAGAATTCCCCCTGACGGATGAGAACAAAGCCGGGGTCGAACTCACCACCGCGCTTGGCTACAAGGGACAGGACGACAAGATGGTCGATTACTACTTCGGCAACATCGACGAACGTCGCGTCACTTGGGCCAGAGGCCGGGGCCACATTCTCGAAGGTGCCAGTGCTCCGGTCGATTCCCTGCCCAAGGCCCATGTCGAAATTGACGGAGAACCTGCGAGCGATTGGACGCGCAAGTTGACTTACCGCAGCCTTTAGAAACAACTCCGAAGAATTCCCTCGCCCCTCCTTGGAAAAGCTCCCCCCAAAAAACCAAAACCCCCGGCGCCAGTCGCCGGGGGTTTTTTGCGTCGGGGATGATCCGGTCAGAGTGACAGCCCGTGCTTTTCCTTCAGAATTCGCGATGCTTCGGCGATGTTGGAGATCTTGGCGAAAGCCGTTTCCTCGTCGTTGACACAGCGATTTGCGAAGCAGCCAAAGCCGCAATCGGGATTCAAAAAGATCTGTTCGGGTTGCCAAAATTCGAGCGCTTCTTCGACCCGCGCGACCAGCATTTCCACCGATTCCGCCTCGGCAGTGCGGGGATTGACGACACCCAAACCGATCTCCTTGTCGTTCAGCGCGGAACCCACGATGGAGAGCTCCCCCGCCCGCGGCGTCGCGAACTCCAGAACCAGTTGATCGACTTTGAGCGAGCGGAATGATTCGATGAGCGGGGTGTAGTCGCCCTCGATAAGAACATCCTCGCGGCGGCTCCAGTTTCCCCGGCAGACATGCAGGCCGGTGCGGATTCCGTCTATGCCGTCCACGATCCGGTTCAAAAGATCGGCGGCGTATTCTAACTCGGCTCCCGCATCACGGCGGGTGGCAAGGGTCGCTCACATGAATGTTCGTCGCTTTGACTCGCCAGAGTGGACCACTTCGGTGAGGACTGGTTCGTCGAACTGCACAAAGGAGGCTCCGGCGTCGCGGAGTTCGATCAATTCCCGCCGCAAGAGCTTCACGACATCCTCGGCCATTTCGGTCTTGTCGTCATAGGCATGGTTGGTCAGTCCGGTGACCCACATTGAGCGGGTGAGAAGATAGGGGCCGGGGAGAGTGATCTTGATGGGGCGATCGGTGATCGACTTCAGGAAGGCCAACTCATTGCCAGCGAGAGACTCACGACGTTCGATGCGTGCCGTGCAGGTGGGGTTCCGGATCGCGGCAGCGGGGACATCGAGCGCTTCCAGCATCTCTTCGAATCCCGCCTTGTCCTCCACCGTATCCAGCATTTGCGCCAGCGACATCAACTTCGTTCCAGAAACCTTTTCGGTGATAAAGGAATAAAAGTTATCCCGCCCCAATTCGCCATCCACGATCACGTCGGACCCGGCTTTTTCCTGAAATTCGACACAGCGCCGGATTTCCGCGTTGGCGACTTCCTGGAATTCGGCCTCGCTGAGCCTACCTTTCTGGCGGTCGCGCAAAGCGATCAAAAGGCTCTTGCTTCGGGGCCAACTGCCAACTTGGGTGGTGGTAAACATCAAGAATGATTCAAGACGGGAGCTTCCCGGTTTCAAGTAAATAATCGGGAATTGATGATGTTGGAATCTACGATACCGGGGACGATCCCACGCCGTTCCCGACCGAGGCGATCGTGGGGCCATCCCGGTGCGCGGCGGGCGCGCGATCGGTCCGCCAAACTGTCCGCTTCTTTCGTTGACTCGCAATCGGAGAACCTTGAAACTACTGACCTTCAAGGGGCCGTCCCTTCATTTGAAACCTTTAATCTGACCTCGAATCCATGAAACCATTGTCTCTCTCCTGTGCCTTGGGCCTTTCTCTCCTTATGACCGCCTGTAAAAATGAATCCAGTCCCGATGAATCCAAACTTGATCGTCTCTCCGAGGCAGACTACGGGAAAATTGCCGACGGCCGGATTGCGCGAATCTTCACTCTGGAAAACAAGACCGGGATGGTTGCCAAGGTGACCGAGTATGGCGCGATCCTGGTCTCCCTCGAAACCCATGACCGTGAGGGCAAGCTCGCGGATATCACCCACGGCTATGACACGCTGGAAGGCTGGTTGAGCAATACCTCGTATTTCGGCTCATCCGTCGGGCGTTTCGGGAATCGAATCGCAGACGGGAAATTCACGCTGGACGGAAAAGAGTATGTGCTCGCCACCAATAACGAGCCCGGTGGAATGCCCTGCCACCTGCATGGCGGTTTAAAGGGATTCGATAAAGTCTTGTGGAGCGGAAAGTCTTTTGAAAAAGAGGGTTCGAGCGGAGTCACCTTCAGCTATCTGAGTAAAGACGGGGAGGAAGGATACCCCGGGAATCTTTCGGTGGAGGTGACCTACACTCTCAATGACGAGAATCAATTAATCTGGGAAGCCAAGGCGACCACCGACGCTCCGACGATTCTCAATATCGTCCATCATTCGTATTGGAATCTGAGCGGGAATCCCGCAAGCACGATCAACGATCACCAACTCACCCTCTTTGCGGATCACTATCTTGAGACCGATGCCGGGCTCATTCCGACCGGCAAGCTCGCTCCGGTCAAAGGAACGCCGATGGATTTCACCAAGCCTCACGCCATCGGGGAACGGGTGGAGGTTGATTTTGAAGCCCTTGAGCTGGGCGGGGGTTACGACCACGCCTGGGTGTTGAATGGTGAAAAAGACGGGGAACTCGTCAACGCGGCGATGGTCCACGATCCCAAGTCGGGAAGAACGATGAAGCTCTCGACCAATCAGCCTGCGGTGCAATTCTATGGAGGTAATTTCCTCGACGGCACCGCGACCGGGAAGGGCGGGGTGGCTTACCAATACCGGACGGCCCTCTGTCTCGAGACCGAGAACTATCCCGATGCCCCGAATAAGCCGGACTTTCCATCAGCCGTTCTCCGCCCGGGCGAGACCTATCATCACAAGATGGTACACACCTTTTCTGCAAAGTAACTTCAGTTCGGGGGCGTTGCGGTTGGTAAACCGGGCAGCCTGGGCGATGTGGTCACAGGAGAAAAAGACCCCGATTGGCAGCGGCAGGGTTTTGATCCAATTTTCGATGAGCGCCGTTTCGAGCTCCGGAAGGATTCGTCGTCGATGCTGCTGCATCAGGGCTGTTGCCGGACGCCCTACTTGTAGGCCGCAGGCAACTTGGGGGTGACGCCCAGCTTCTCGTAATTAAAGCCGCTGGCCAGAGGCTCGTAGGGACCGACAATTTCAACACTGCGGTCGGGAGTGATTTTGTCCTCAAGACCGACGCCCCAATAGACCGCATTGATGACCAGTCTCCGGAGGCCGGCGCTTTGGAGATCCCGGGCGCTTCCCATCGTCAAGTGGAAGACGCGGGCCGTTTTGCCGGTGCTTGTTTTCCAGTCCTTGATCCAGGCGACCGGAAGGGGTTCTTTCTCGGTGTTCGGACCATCCTCCGGTTGGCGGCCGGTGAGAGGTTGCCCCCAGACCAAGGCGGTGCAGCCCTCGGGAAGGCTGGTTCCCTCCTTGTAGGTCCGGTAAACATCCGAAGGTCCCCAGATGTCGGTGACTCCGCGGACCACGGGATGATCCTTCATCGCTTCCACGACCGTTCCGCGGGTGGAGTCGGCTTGCCAGCGTCCGTGGTGGCCCATGAATGAGCCGCCCAGAATATCGTTCCCGAAGTTGACCGTTTTGCCATCGATTTGATAAGGAAGCGCTCCCAGGAATCCGTGGTTGCCGGTCCGAAGCGACATGAGAGGCTTTCCCGAATCAAGATAAGCGACAATCAGTTCCAGCTGTTCCTTGGGAAGGGTGAGTAAACGTGGGAAAAAGATGACGAAATCGGCAGAGGCGAGATGCTCGAGGCCGGGGATGCTGTGTGATTGAAACTCTGCTTCCTTTCCCTTTTCGGGGTAAACCGGCATGGTGGGATCCACTTCGCCCTTGGCATTTACTCCGAAAAGAACCGTGCAATCGAAGCCGTGATGTTTGCTGAGAACCTTTGCCATCATGGGCATTGCTTGCTCACTGCGATATTCCTGATCGGCGGCAATGAGGACAATGTGCTTTCCTTTGCCCGGTCCTTCCTCGCCGGAATAGGTGAGCCACTTCGGGCTATCAGGAACCGGATGGGCCAGGGCGGCGGCGACGGTGGACAGGAGGGCGAGGGCCCGAATAACTGGATTTCGCATGGAAAAAGAATGGTGAGTCATGAGAGTTTAAACGAGCGTTGGTTTTCGATACGGTGACCAAAAAAGAACCTTATCATCAATGATGAGAGTGAGGCCCAAACCCGAATGGCGCGATGAACCCGGGTTCCTTGTCGCCTTCCAGCGGCAAATAAGGTAGAACATCGTCGCGATGCCTGATCTCGATTTTGAACAACAACACGCCCATCTCGGAGTCGTTGTCGGCGTCGATGAAGCGGGGCGTGGTCCGCTCGCGGGCCCGGTTTCGGTGGGGGCTGCCATTCTCCCCCCGGATTTTTACCATCCCTTGATCGATGATTCCAAGAAGCTGACGGAGAAGAGGAGGGAGTTGCTTTTCGATGAATTGAGCGAGCGGGACGATCTCCAATGGGCCGTGAGCATCGTGGAAGCGGACGAGGTCGATGAGGTAAATGTTCTCCGCGCGACCCACCTCGGCATGGTGCGGGCAGTCGCGGCCTTGGACGTGGATCCCGGAATGTGCCTCATTGATGGGTTGAGCGTTCCTAACTTTCCCTATCCCCACCTCGGAATTGTCAAAGGCGATTCCAAGAGTCTTTCCATTGCGACCGCCAGTATTTTTGCCAAAGTAACGCGAGACCGGATCATGCGTGAGGCAGCGATTCGCTATCCCCAATATGGATTCGAAAGACACAAAGGCTATGGAACGAAAGCGCACCTCGAAGCGCTTGGGAGGCATGGGGCTTGTCCGATCCACCGTCGCTCGTTTCAGCCCGTTGCTCAACTCTCGCTGCCGTTTGGAGGGAAAGAACGCTCATGAGATTGGGGCCCTGGGTGAGAAAATTGCGGCCCGTTTTTTGCAACGCCTGGGCTGGAAGTTGCTCTCTCGAAATTTCCGCGCGCCCAAGGGCGGAGAGGTCGATCTCGTCATGCGGGGTGGGGCGGAACTCGATCTCCTGGTCTTCGTCGAGGTCAAGACGCGGACCCGGCGGGACTTCGGTCGCCCGCTTCGGGCCGTGAATGCCGAAAAGCGGGCGCTCATCATCCGGGGGGGAAGCGAGTGGCTTCGCCTTCTGGGACGTGAGCCCGGCGCCACCGTCTTAACGGATCGCAGGCGCCTGATTTCGTGGCGCTATGATGTCGTTGAAATCGTTCTCCAGGAAGGAGAGCCTCCCGACATCAATCTCGTCGAAAATGCCTTTTAGGATGGAAGGAGCGCAAGGCCGGGAGCAGCGCGGTGGGAAGTCCCTTGGAGGGGGATGGGGGAGATCTCTCCAGGGTCGTTCCGGGGACAATTTCCCGCCAATCTCCCCGATTCGGAAGTAAATATCCGCTGGTTTCCCTAAAACTACCGACAACTTTTCGTTCGCCCGTCGTTTTGATCAGTGTAAGTTCATCTTATCGAATCCATGAAAATCCAATCGACAAAAAACAATCGTTCGCTTCCCCATATGGCCCGAGGTTTCAGCCTTTTTGAAATGGTCATCGTGATGGGGATCATCGGCCTCATTTTGGGAGGCGCCATCTTCAGTATGGGTAAAATCAAAAACTCCGCTGAGATTAGCACCGCTGACCAAAGCCTCGGAAGTCTCGCGACCAACCTCGAAAACTACAAAAACATCGCCGGCACCTATCCTTCGCAGTCCCAAGGACTCGAGGCGCTCATCACCAAGCCGACGACTTCGCCCCGGCCTCGCCGCTGGACCCAGACCCTCGATAGCGACAAGGCTCTCTTCGACCCCTGGGGCACGAAGTTGGAGTATCATTATCCTGGCAAACAGGACCCCACCCGCCCTGAGATCATTTCCGCCGGTCCCAATAAGACCTTCGGCGATGATGACGACCAGAGCAGCCAGGACGGCAGGTAATTCTCCCAACTCCTCATTCAATCCGCATGCGACGAAACAATCTTGATTCTTCCTTAACCCGCCCCGGGTTCAGCTTGATTGAGATTGTGGTCGTGCTTGCCATCATTGCGGTGATGTTTGGGACGGCGATGATGATGGTTTCCAGCCCGCAGCAGGAAGCGAAGATCCGCGAGGTCCACAATGACATCGAGGATCTGGCCCGTCAGGCCCGTGAAATGTCCTTCAGCTACCAACAACCTTTTGTGGTGGAGCTTCGGGAGGGCGAGGTCTTGATGCGTCCGCTCGCCAATCCCGACGCCCGGATTGTCGACGAGCTCTCCGAGCCTCCCACTGGCAACAGCGGGCTCAAGGAACTGGAGACGATGAAGTGGCCCCGCATGGTCACCATCGATCCGGAATACGAACTCTGGATTCTTCGCTGGGGGCAGAAGAATTTCACCTACGTCACCGGTGAGGTGGTGGAGAGCTGGATTCACACTCCGAACAGCCCTTGCGAGCCTGTCATTATCAAATTGGTCTCCCGCGACGGGAATAGCCTTTTAAGCCGGAAGTATCATCCTCTCACCGCCGTGGCGACGGATGACGAACTCGAAATCAGAAAACCGCAATGAAGCGCCTGCCGAAATCGACCTCCCGTGGCTTCATGCTGATGGAGGTCATCCTCTCGCTCATGATCTTCGCGATCATTGCGACGTCTTACACCAAGGCGATGAGCAGTATCTGGAGGAATTCGACCTTCGTGAAGGATGAGCTGATCATCACCCAGATTCTCGACAACGAACTCACCAAAACCCTCTATTATCCCCAACTTGAAGAAGGGAGCACTGAAGTTTACATCCCGGAGCGCGACATCAACGTGGAAACCCAGATCGTTGTGTTGGAACTCGAAAATGAAGAAGGCGGCCTCCTTCCGCAGATGTGGCAGGTGACGGTCATCGGGCGCTACAACCAGGATGGCATTCAGCAAGAACGAACCATTCGAGGATGGCGCTATCTCCCGCTTTATACCCCGTAATGAAGATCAACAGTTATCGAAACCCCAAGGGTTTTACGCTGCTGGAGTTGGTGCTCTCGCTGGCGATTGCCGGGATGGTGATCTCGTCGATCTTCCTCATCGCCCGTGGCTCCATCCATTCCACGACCACGATGATTGATGCCCAAAACGAGGAAATCGCCCGTGATGCTTTCTTCACCATGATGCGGGATCATTTTGAGGGTTTGCCCGGCAATGCCGTGATGGACCTTCTGCCCACCAGCGGCAGCGAGCCTTATCTTTCCGAGATGACCTTCCAAAACACCCCGGTGTCCTTCGATTGGGGCGGGGTGCCCATTGCGGCCGAGGCCATGCGGATCATCACGGTGCCGACGTTGAGCAAGGGCGTGGACGTTGTCATCGAGTATTTTGATGTCCAAATTTTGGACGATGAGGAGGAGGGGACTCTTGCCGAACGGGGCATCGAGCCGGTTGCCTCCATCACGCTCTTGGAAGACGTTCGACTTTTTGAGTGGTCCGTCCTTGATGGACGGAACTACGCCACGACCGAAGACGGGGAGTGGCCCTACGAGTGGGATCAAAAGACCCGCCGTCCCACCTTCGTGGAGTTGAAGGTGATTTTCGGCGTCGATGATCAACCGATCACGCGGATGTTTTGGTTGCCCAGCAAGACCAATCCCAGAACGATCATGACGCAGTTGCAGAACACTGCCCGCCAAGGCGGAGGAGGCGGTGACCAACCACCCGAAGCGCAACCGACAACTCCACCGATCACGATCCCCACCGAATGAAGACGACCCACCATCCCGGGCTTGAAAAAGGCGCGACCTTGATCGCGGTCTTCTGGATTATGGCGGTGATGGGGCTCGCCCTGGTCGCTTCCTTGCGGATTGCCCGCTATCAATCCAGCGTGGCCGGTTCGCAAATGAACGGAATGGAGGCCCGCCAACTGGCCGAAATGGGCATCGCGGTCGGGGCCAACCCCCAGGTCAAGGTCTGGGACCCTCTTTTAAATCAAGCCTTCGGCGACGACACGGGCTTCAATGTCAAAATCATCTCCGAGGGTGGCCGTTTCAATATCAACTACATCGTCATGTCCGATGACAAACCGCTCCTTCGCCTCATTTTCGCGGAGTGGGGGATCGCCTTCGATCAGACCGCTGAGATCGCCGACGCCTTGGTGGACTGGGTCGATAGCGACGATGACGTGCAGCTCAACGGGGCGGAAATCGACTTTTACGAAGGCCAGGGCTACTACAACCGTCCTTTCAATCGTCCCTTTTACGACCTCGATGAAGTCAGACTGGTCCGCGGAATGGAGCTGGTGGAGGCGGCCAATCCCAGATGGCGTGATTGGTTCACCGTTTGGAGCTCCGGTGGTCTCGATGTCACCCAGGCCCCGGCGGAATTCATCGCGATCGCGGCGGAAGGAAACATCGAGGATGCCTACCAGGTCGTGCAAATCGTGGACGGAGCGGACGGTATTCGAAGGACCGAGGACGACCAACCAATTGGCTCGCAGCAGGTCATGGATATTATGGGAATGAGCCCGGACGAGCAGGCCCTCAAGGGAGGCCGCTTCGGCCGAACCGAGGAAATCACAGATCGAATCGAAAGCATTGGCTTTGCAGGCGCGGTTCGGCGTAAGGTCGTTCTTATCATCCGCAACCGCACAAGCGGAAGGCCGCAGATTCTCGATCGCAAAGAAGAAATTATTCAATGAGTGCCAAAAAAGGAGACCTCAATTTATTGCTCCCCGGAGCCGACGGCTGGGAAATCTGGACCGGATCGGAAACTTCCGGGCTGACCCAACATTCCGCGACCGGACAGTTGCTCGCGCTGGATGTCACTGGCTTTCCTTCGGGCCCGATCCAGATGGCGCTGCCGGTTCGCAAAGTGTCGGCGATGCCCTTCAGGTCACAGACCACCGACCTCTCGCTTCTGGATGACCTGGCCGCGATGCATTTGGAGAAGTGCGGCGCCCGTCCCGCTCTCGACGGGGGCCAACTCACGGATCACTTCGTGTTCGGGACCACCGATGAGGAATCGCTCCTCACAGCCGTCGTCCTGAGTCCGCCCCAGGAAGGCCAGCTTCCTAAACGGAGCCCGGCGGCCTTTGATCTCTCGGTCCGTTGTCTCCCCTTGCCGGTGGGCGAGGTCGCCGTCTGGAAGGAATTGGGACGCTGGGTCTTCGCGATCGGGCGCCCCGGACAGGCCCTCTATTTTCAATGTCTCTCCGGTGAGCGCCTTGATGACCGTTGCGGCAACGACGTCCGTCTCGCCCTCACCCAGCTCCAAATCCAGGGCTTGTTGGCGGAATTTCCGTCGCGGGTCGTGATCTGGACCCATGGATCGGTTTCCGATGCCCGCCCTGAGGAAGTCGAAAGCTTTGCCCGGGGAGTGGGCCTCGAGGTTCAGGAGATTCCCAAGCCCGATCCCTCATGGCCCAGCCCTCCCAGCAAGCTTCTCCCGGCCGACGTGCGCGCCGAGCGGCTTCAACAGAAAAACAAACGGAATCAGAATGTTCTCATTGCGGTTGCCGCCGTCGCCTACCTCGGACTGGTGGGATATTTCTTTTACGACCTTCGCGAGGTTCGGAAGGAGGCCCGCCTTGCCGAAAGTAATGTTTCGGCGCTGGGCACTGAGGCCCAGGAACTCCAGCTTCATGAGGAGAAGTGGAATGACCTCTTGCCGGTAGTGGAAAGTGATTACTATCCCTACGAATTGCTCCTGAGAGCCTACCGGGCTCTTCCAAACACGAACGATCAGCGTTTCATTCGTCTCACCTCCGCGAGCTTCACCAATCAGTTCAAATCAGGGGACGAAGGAATGATTGTGGAGCGGAAAATCACCCTTCAGGGCCAGGCTGAGGACAATACGATTATCCCGAAATTCAGCGGGAAATTGAGGACTCAGGACGATCTACGGGAGTTCGTCTGGAATATTCCGCCAGAAGTTAAAGACAATAAAAGTGGGTTGTGGACTTTTAAGTATGAAGGCATCGCCACTCCTTAATTTTTCAGCCATCCGATCATCATGACTTCCCGTGAAAAAAATCTCCTGATCATCCTCGGTTCTGCTTTATTCATCATCCTCAACTTGGTGGCTTACAGGATGCTTTATGAACCCAAGGTCCAGAAGGCCGATACCGCGAAAAGCAACGCCGAGAGTAAATATCGGGCAGCGCAGGTCACTCTTTCAAGGAGGGCCGAGCTGGAACCTGATCGCCGTTGGCTGGAAGGAACCGGGGAAGTTGTTACCACGGTGGCACTGGCCCAATCACAACTTCTTTCCTTAGTTGAAAAGCAGGCAATTGCCCGAAACCTTGATCCTCGGGGACAGCAGATCCTTGAAGCCATTCCCGGCGTCCACTACGACCGCGTCCGTGTCCTCTACAAGTGCACCGGAATGGAGGACCGCGTTCAACAGTGGCTCCTGAGTATTCACCAGCCCAAGCAACGACAGGTCATTACAATGCTCGAACTCAAACCCCAGAACAACGACCTCACCCGGGTGGAATGCACCGTCGAAGTCGAAAAATGGATCATCACCGCCGAAGATCCCGCCCAACCCTGAACCATTTCAATTTACCATGAAGAAACTCTTTTCAACTCTCACCTTCGCCATGGGCTGCAGCATCGCCCTGGCCACCCCGCCCGAGAACTATCCACCTTCCCGCTACATTGATCTCTACCGGAATTCGCCCTTCACCGATGAGCCGCCTCCCCCGGAAAAGGTCGATGTCATCAATGAGATCGCCGATTGGACCATGGTCGGTCTCCGGAAGTCCGTCGATTCCGTTGTGGTCACTCTGCTCAACACCAAGAACCGGGACGAACGAATCAGAATCCCCAGCAAGGAAGCGACCGAGATGGGCTTTGCGATTCGCGAAGTGAAATACGAACGGAATTTCCTCAACAGCGAAGTTCTTCTTCAGAAAGGACCGCATACCGGGAAGGTCACCTTCGACCCGAAGTTTCTCGTTTTGAAGGCTATCGCAGGACCGGCAGCTCAGAAAAGCGCTGTCCCCAACCCCGCAAGCCCGAACACCCGTGGCGCGACCCCGACCGCCCCGGGCGGAGTTCCGCCGGTGCCGGGATCCAATCCCTCCGATGCCAATACCCCGGGCAAGGTGCCTGTTCCCACGGCTACCCCTGCCAAAACCAATCCCACCTCGACAAAGAGCACCGGACGCACCCGCTACGTTCCCCGTCCCAAGAAGTAATGGCATTCCTTTCTTTTTCACTCTCTCATTTTTCGAACGCATGAAACGCACATTGCCGCTTTTACTTAGTCTTTCCATGGGGGCACTCGCCCAGGAGCCCCCGGCCCCCGGGACGATCCCAGACCCTCCGGATGTTCCCGCTCCCGTTCCCGCCATTCAGCCCCCGGCCGCGCCCGGAGTGGCCCCTGCGGTCGCCCGGCGCTCCGGCGCTCCGGATCCCAATGCCATCAAGTATCCTGAAGGGGATGGTATCACCGAGCCCAACTTGACGGGGCTCTTCGCCGCCCAGCTTTACGAAGACGTCACCGGAAAACGCGTCATCATGAATGCGGCAATTTCGCAGGCGGAAGTCTTCTTCGTCCAGCGGGGACCACTCACCAACAAGGAGGTTGCGGACCTCCTCACCAAATCGCTTCTGGGAGATGGTCTCGCCTTCATCCCGGATCCGATTGATCCCAGTATCGTGCGCCTTGCCGCCTCCGGCCCCATCACCAACCCGGGCGGAATTCCCAAGGCTTACATCAACGATGAATTCGATCTCCCCACCAACGACCAGCTGGTGACCTATCGGATGGAATTTAAATTCCTCAAACCCGAGGACGCGCTCAAGATTTTTCAAACAGCTCTCGGTCAACTCAGTGCCTCGGGAAATATCTCGGCTGTTCCCAATGCCTCCTCATTGCTCATCACCGAGAACTCCAATCTGATCAGCCAGATGATCAAGATTCAGAAGGACATCGACGTCGCAACCTCCATCGCCGAGCGCTGGGTCGAGGTCACCTACGGTGATGTCGACGAGATCGCCGAGCGCCTGAACGAGCTTTACAACGAGCAAAGTGGCGGCAACCAGACGACCCGCACGGCCCGGGCCAACACTCCACCAGCCCCGGGTTCGATTCCCGGTGCGGCCCCCTCGGCCGGAGAAGAAGTTCCCCTTAAAATCATCGGGGTCCGCCGCACCAGCCGTATTCTCTTGGTCGGGCGTCCTGCCGATCTGGTGGCCGCCGAGGCCTTGGTGCGGAGCTTTGATATTCCCAGCAGTGGTAATAACCGCATGACCTTCCGCCTTCGCTACCTGCGGGTGGGTGACTTCCTTCCCATCGCCCAGGATGCCATTTCCGTGACCCTTGGCGAGAGCGATACCGGTGGCCAGGGGGGGCAGGCCGGGCAAAACTCCAACCGCAGTCTTTCCAACCAGAACTCCAATACCGCGCAAAATAGCAACCGGAACACCGGGCAGGCCGGGCAGGGGGGTGGTGGTGCTGCTGGTGCCGGTGGAAACCGCGCGACCATTCAAGAGCAGAATATCCCAACCGCTCCCGAGTCAGCCCTCATCGGCAACACCCTCCTCGTCGGAGATAACGTCGCGAACACCATCATCGTGAATGGCCCGCCACACCACATTGAGATCGTTCGCGATTTGATCGCCGATCTCGATACCGAGTCCCAGCAAGTGGCTCTCTCGGCAGTCGTCGGAAGCTATTCCCTCAACAACGGTTTGAACTTTGGAATCGACCTCGCCCGCATCCTCCAGAGTTCCGGATCAAGCTTTGCGGCAGGCGGACGGACGTCCTTCGGTGTTCCTTCCGTGGTTGATCCCAGCACCCTGAATACCATGGCAGCGCTCCTCGCCGCCAACGGATCGGCCGGGAATGGTGTTTCCCTCTACGGTCTCATCAATGATGACTTTGGGGTGTTCGTGAATGCCTTGGAAAATACCAACAAGTTCAAGACCCTCGAACGCACCGTGCTCACGACCCGGAACAACCGGGTGGCCCAGCTGTCCTCGGGACAACGGATTGCCATTCCCTCCAGCACCTTCGTGGGCAGCGTCGCCGGAGGTCAGAGTACCAACGTGGAATATCGTGACGTTACCCTGGAGCTTCTGATCCAGCCGCTGATCAACGACGACAACAAGGTGACTCTCGAAATCTCGCTCGTTCGTGACTCGGTTGGCAATAGCCGGGCCGTGGGCGAGTTGGTCGTTCCGGACATCAACACCCAGCAACTGAGCACCTCGATTACGGTGAATGACGGCTCGGCTATCATCCTTGGAGGGGTGATCACCGAAATCGAAAAGGATGACCAGCGGGGCGTTCCCATTCTCAGCCGCATTCCGGGAATTGGGCGACTCTTCGGGACCACTGGAAAAGAGGGAAGCCGTGCCGAGTTGGTCATTATGATCCAACCCCGTATCATCAAGAGTCGTGCTGAAATGGACGGCTTCCGTGATGACTACGAGCGTTCCTCGACCCACACCGCAGAAGTTAGCGAAGCCTTCCCCGAGCGGACCGGGGTGCTGCCGGCCAATGGCACCATGCCCACTTACATCGAAAATCAGCCCAAAGGCGGTATTTTGAGTCCCCGCCCCCCTTCAAATCCTCCCCAGCCATCCGAATCGTCTTCGAGTTCGATTGTCGAACGACAGAAGGAGTCCAAGATCCGGGGCCGTTCCGGTCGCCCCGGCGCCCGCTGAAGCCAGGTTTTTCATTAAAAGGGGGACAATCTCATCTTGGGATGAGTTGGCCCCCTTTTTTTAGGTCTGACAGAGCACTAGGCTTTTTTCTCGTTCTTGAGGAAGGAAATCGTTCCGACGACGATGAGGAGGGCGAGGAAGCCGATGCCGATCTTACCGACGGGGACTCCGCCGAGATCTTTGGAATAAATGGCCCAGCAGCTTCCGGCGGTCGCGATGAGGGTGGCGACGGCCATCAGGCTGTTCCAAAGAATGCGCGCGCCCCCTTCCGGGCGGGCGTTCCCGAGAACCTTCCTGGAGTTCATGAGGAGGAAGAAGGTGAAGTAGGCGATGGGGATGAGCGATCCGCCGATGACGGACGTGGGAATCGCGAGGGCGGCCTTGTTCGCACTGGTCCAGATGAAGGGATAAGAACACCCGGCCAGTCCCGAGATGAGACAGCCAATCGCGAAGGCTTTTTTCTTCTGATCACCAGCCTTGGAGTCATGAGATTTTCCTTTGCCGCCGAAGAGTTCTTCGAAGGCGAGACCGTTGATGAGCATGAGAATCACGATGGTGGAGAGGGCCATTCCGAGAACTCCGATTCCAAAAACCTTACGGGCCACCACGTCACCGGTGAAGGGACTTAAAGTCAGCGCGAGGGCCTTGTCATCACGAACGTGGAGCATGGCGGCCAGCGTGCGATCGGACTCGGGAAGAGCCTGGATGGCGGTGATGACGGCGGCTTTTTCAGCCTCACCGGATTTTCCTTCGATCGCCTTGATGACGGCGTTCTTTTTCTCATCTGCGTCGAGACCTTCGAAGCCTTTGACTGAGTCAACGACAGCGGGGACGGTGGCGAGAACCTTGTAGGTATCCTCGGGCTTTACGTCGGCGGTTTTACCGTGGAAGGACGCTGCAGAGGCGATGAGGACACAGGCGGTGGCGAGGAAGAAGGGAACGAAGAGTCCAATCGAGAGGTCGGTCATCGAAAGGCCACGATGCTTCTTGCCCCACTTCTTTTTCAAGAGAGTATAAGGAAGAAGGAAGGTCATGTTGATCCCCACGGCGGTGCCAAAGGCGGCGAAGATTTTGTCCTTCTGGGTAAAGACGACGTAGTCATTCCAGAAAGTGGGATTTGAGGAGGCCGCGATGTCCTTGGCGAAGGTTTGCGAGCTGGAATTCAGGAGGGAGAAGTCGGGAATGAGTCCGGCGAAAACCTTGCCGAGCTGAAGGTTGCCGCTGCTGATGAGGCTGAAGACCACCGCGAAGAATGAGAGGACGATGATGCCGACCATGATCTTGATGATGCGATCGAAGAGCTTGGCGCTCTTTCCTCCCGATTCGTAGAGGTAGTTCACGTAGAGTCCAAAAGCGAAAAGGACGACGATGATGAGCCAGACATCGGCATCCTTCGAGATCAAGGCCCCTCCGAAGAGGTTTTCCTGGATGGCCCCGGTGGCCAGGGAGAACTGCGGCATGATCCAGACGATGTTTGCCATGATGGTGGCAACGACCCAGGACCAGCCGAGGAGAGGGTGAAGGTGGGTGTTAATGGCTTGAAGCGGACGTTGCCCGGTGGAAAGAGTGACGTAGGCAATCGCGGAGAGCATGATGATTCCGCAAATCATCGCGAGGGGCTGGACCCAGAGGAGGCCATATCCGGAGACGACCCCGAGATAGAGCGCTCCGGCGAGTGACCCGCCACCCAGGGTGATGGCGCCTTGCAGCCAACCGGGACCGGAGATTTTGGCGTATCCGAAAAATTTGCCGACGGCACCTTTGTCCTGGACGGATTCGATGACGTCGAGTTCGCGTTGATATTGATCCTGATCACTCATGTGTGGGGAATTGTTAGGATACCAGCGGGGAACGGAAAGCAAAAATGCAGGCTGTTACGACACTCGGGATTGCGGGATGGGTCGGATGGTGGCAACGTGCCGACGTTGTCAGGGAAAGAATCACTATCCTCGGCGGCCAAAGACCTTCAGGTCTCGGCGGCCAAAGACCTTCAGGTTCTCACGAAACTGCGGCTCAATACCTTTGTCCTCATCACCGCGTTCTTCGGCTTCTATCTTGCCGCCAAGGGCCTGGGTGGAATGTCAGGGAAGTGGATGCTGCTCGTCCACACCTTGATTGGGACGGCGGCCTGCGCCTTCGGATCGGCCGCTTTCAATCAGTTGATGGAGATTGACGACGACGCCCGCATGAAACGCACGGCTGATCGCCCGCTTCCCTCCCAACGGATGACCGTCATCAAGGCCTTCGCGATTGGTTGGGGGCTCGCCGCCTTCGGGGTCATTCACTTGACCGTCATGGTCAATACCGAGGCCGCCCTTCTCGCTGCGGCCACGATCGCGATCTACGTCTTCGTTTACACGCCCATGAAAAAGTGGCATTCCACCAATACCCTGGTCGGCGCCATTCCGGGGGCAATTCCTCCGCTCATTGGATGGGTGGGTGCGGGGGGGGGACCCTGGGAGGTTGGCGGTTGGTTCCTCTTTGCGCTCCTGTTCTTTTGGCAACTCCCGCACTTCGTGGCCATCAGCTGGCTCTGTCGCGAGGAATACGAGGAGGCCGGTTATCAGATGTGGTCCAATGGAGATGCTTCCGGAGGGAAAACGGCCCGGCTCTTTATCATGTTCTCGATTTGCCTCATCGCCTTGGTGGGTTGGGGGGCGTTTGCGGGGCTCTTCCATTGGTCGGTCGCGCTGGCCCACGGGCTCTACGTGATGTTCCTCATGACGCCCATTTTGAAATACCGGGCCTCGGGTGAACGGGCGCCGATGAGGAAGGCCTTTTTTGGCACCTTGATCTATCTGCCGATCGTGCTGCTTGGCCTTGCCTTTGCGTGGAGCTGAGGTAGTTTCCGCCACAGTGGACGTCAGCAAATTAGAACCGGCAGATCGCGACCCCAAAAAATTGCGTTCGACGGCGATCAAGATCGTCATCTTCATGATTTTCAGCGGAGTCTTTCTGCAGTATTCCTACACCCAGTATCGGGAGCGGACGGCGGATAGCGAGCGCCCCAGCCTCGAAGCCAAAATCACCGAGACCGAGGTCGCTTTGCTCACCGCCGACGGTGAATTGCGAAATCTCCAGGACCTGAAAGGAAAGGTGACGCTCGTTCTGACCCTCTCAAAGGAGATTCAGCCCGAGTCCCGGCCCACGCTCGATGCGCTTCGCGAAGTGATGGAGGCCTTCAAGGATGCTCCCGAGAAGCCGGTCATCTTGGTCTTCGTGCTCGATGGCTCCAATCCCGCCCCCGGAGAAATGGCGGGCGTCCTGGCCGAATATGGCAAGGAACCGGAAGTCTGGCGGGTCGCGACCGATGACGGCTCCAAATCATCCCTCCGTTCCTTCACCAAAACCAAGCTCCGCTTTAACCAAATGCCCGTCGAGAAGGACGGGCGCTTCGAATACGACACCCGCCTGGTCATGCTTGATCAATTTCTGCACGTCCGTGGAATCCCTGATTCGAACGACGGCTGGGACTTTGCGACGGTGGTGGAGATGGAAGAGAAGTTTGCGATGGCCCAAAAAGAGCATCCCGACAAAGAGTTGACCCCTCCTCACATGACCACTCCGAAGCTTCGCGAGACCCTGATTACCTCCATCAAATACCTCTACGACCATCCCAACGAGAAAGGACAAAAATGACCGACCAGAAAAAAATCAAACTTATCTATGCCGGGGTCGCCGTGATCTCGATCGCCATCCTCGGAATGTCGTGGTTCCTCACCACGCTTCGCAAGGAACAGCGCAGTCAGGGAGATTCCATCGTGGATGCTGGCAAAGAAGAAGTCTCGGAAATCAAAGTGCTGGAGAGGGACATCGAACTGGAACAACAGGATGGCTCCAAAGTGAAGATTTCCGATCTCAACGACAAGGTCTGGCTGGCGGTGCAGTTCTACGTGAGTTGCCCGATGTGTGCCGAACGCAACGCCGAGCACCTCCTTAAGGTGTATCGCGAGTTCAAGGATGAACCCGATTTTCGGGTGCTTTGCTTCTCGATCGATCCCGAAGAGGACACGCCCGAAAAGCAACAGGAGATTCGGGAACTCCTCGATGTCGATCCCGCCAATTGGTGGTTTCTCAAGGCCGAGAAAGATGAACTTTTGGACTACATGCGAAACGAGATGCTCTTTGGTGATATTCGCGAACGGACTGAACCCCTCGAGGCTGCCGCGAAAGGGAAGTGGGCTCACGATCTCGGCATTCAGGTTTACCGCGGGGACACCATGATCAAGAAGTGGCATACCGGACTTGAGCTCGATGTTCTCCGTGACGAAGTGAAAAACGCCCTGATTGAAATTAAGAACTAGCCATGGATTCTTCCTCTCCTTTTTCTGGGCCCGTCCTTGAGGATCGGGCCCGCCTTTTAAAGAAGGTCGTTTGGGTCGTCACCATTCTCGTTCTCGGATTGGTGGTGATGATGCGGTCACCTTATAAAATTCCAGTCTCCGCCGAGGTCAAAGACCTGATCAGTTACCTCCCAAGGGTGGTGGCTGGAATCAACACCCTCGTGTCAGCCTGTCTTCTGGCCGGGCTGTGGAGCATTTTCCGAAAAGCCCACCGGGCCCATCAACGGTGGATGACCACCGCGCTGGCGCTTTCGGCAATTTTTCTTGTGTGCTACGTGACGTATCACTTCACGACCGTGGAGACGAAGTTTGGGGATTTCGATGGCGACCGCACCGTGAGTGACGAGGAGAAGGCGATGGTGGGAAGTGCCCGTGTCGTTTACCTTGTCATTCTCATCACCCATATCATCGCAGCGGCGGTGAGCTTCCCCTTCATTCTGCTCACCTTTGTCCATGCCTGGACCCGGGATTTCGCGAAGCATCGCAAGCTGGCCCCCAAGGTCTTCGTGGTCTGGCTCTACGTCGCGATCACCGGTCCCGTTTGCTATTGGATGTTGAAGGATTATTACCCGATGCGGGAGGCCGAATGGGAGCAATCCCTTAACGCTCCGGGGGACCGGGAGTGAGTTCTTGATATTCTTTAATCGCGGTCTGGAATTTTTGATGGAGGGGGAACCCGGGAGTTGACAGAACGGACGAAATAATACGAACTCTTCATAAATGGGGGTTGAGTGAATCTTCGGAATGCAGTTATCTATCGGCCTTATGAATGACAGTGTTCCTGCGGGTGTTTTATCGGTTGTGGTGCCGATGTATAACGAGGCGGGGACTCTCGCCGAAGTTTTGGGGAAAATCCTGCCCCAGAAGATGGTGGGCGAGGTTGTTTTGGTCGACGATGGTTCGTCGGATGGGACGGCCAAGGTGGCCAGGGAATGGGAGGCGAGGGAACCGCGGGTTCGTTTTATCCAGCATGACCGTAACCAGGGAAAGGGAGCGGCCTTGCGGACTGGATTTCAATCGGCGACCATGCCGTACGTGATCGTTCAAGATGCTGATTTGGAATACGATCCGGGCGAGTTCTACAAAGTGATCGGGCCGCTGGTCGATGACCGGGCGGACGTAGTTTACGGCTCACGTTATTTGAAGAAGGACACGCGCGTGGTCTTGCGATTTTGGCATACCATGGGGAATCGTTTCCTGACCTTGCTCTCGAACATGATGAGCGATTTGCACGTCACCGATATGGAGACCTGTTACAAAGGATTTCGGCGGGAAGTGATTCAAGCGATTCCGATCGAGGAGAACCGCTTTGGCTTTGAGCCCGAGGTGACGGCGAAGCTGGGGAAGATGAAACTGCGCCTCATGGAGACCTCGGTGTCCTATTACCCGCGTAGTTATGACGAGGGAAAGAAGATCGGGATGCGCGATGGTTTTCGGGCGATCTGGTGCATTTTCCGCTACAATGTGCTCGACCGCGAGTCGATTGAGTGGAAGAGATCCGGCGATGAATGATCGACTGAAGGGCGGACTCGGGCGTTGGTTTTGGATGAGCTGGTCCCTTGCGATGGCGTGGAGTCTCTATCGCTGTCTCACTAACCAGGCATGGATTCTCGATGACGAGCTGGCTCATTATCTGATTTCGAAAGATGTCTGGGAGAACGGGAAGGAGTTGTTGCATCCGTGGAGCCGTCCGGGACGCAATCTGTTGCAGTTTATTCCGGCGCACTTTGGTCTGACGGCGGCGCGGCTTTGGACGCTGGCCTTGGCCGGGTTGGCGATTTGGTTGACGGGGCGGGAAGGAAAGCGACTCGGAATGACCGGGCTGGCGGTTTTACCGCTTCTGGTTGGCTTTCAATGGTGGTTTCCGGAGTTGAGTTATCCCGTGCTGACCCAAACGCCCTTTATGGTCGTCTGGATCGCGGCGGTGTATTTCGCGATGCGCGACCGCATGGTCTTGGCAGCTCTCTGCTGGGGATATCTTCCCTTGGTGAGGCACGAAGGAATCGCGCTTTCGGCGATGTTTGGTTTGTGGGTCATTTTTGGTCCCGGCGGGTTTGCCCGCCATCTTCTGAAAGGGAAGTGGAGCGAAGCGGGGGGGGCGTTTCCGAAGGCGCTGTGGCTGGGTTTTTGGACCTTCGTGCCGCTCATCGTAATGAATCTCGCGAGTGGGTTGACGCGGGGCGAGTGGCCCTTCCTGATGTTCTTTGAAGCCAAGCCCACGGAGTATTACGGGTCCGGTCCGATCTGGCTTTACCTCCGGCATCTTGCGATGGGGGCGGGAGTTCCGATTGTGCTTTTGATGATCTACGGAGTGCTCATGAAGTGGGAGCGAATCGATTGGAAGCTTGTTCTGTGGGGGACGTATCCCGCCTATCTCGCGATGCACAGTTTGATCTACTGGAAGGGGCTCTTTGCCTCGGGTGGGTATTATCACTTCATCATGCCGATGGCTCCGTTCGTGGGACTCTTGGCGCTGCGGGGCTTCAATGGGATCGCCAGGAAAGGTAATCCCAAAGTCGCGGCCTTGGTCTTGGCGGCGGTTGTTTTCACCGGGTTGATGATGCCGCAGCAGCAATTGTGGGTGTCAGATAGTCATCTCCTGGGAATGCCCAATCAAGCAAGGGTGTTGAAGCCGATTGCTCCGCCGATGAAGCAAAATCGTTTCGGGGAAGGCTTGAAGGCCGCGAGCGGCTGGGTCCGGGAGAATGCCGGGGGAGCGGATGTTCTCACTCACCACGTCGCGGTGGTTTATTGGCTCGATGACTGGAGTGGGAGCGAAATGCTGTTTTCGTGGGGGGGATACACTCCGGAGTCAGCGGAGCTCAAAGCCGGGACCATCCTCGTTTGGGACGCCCAGTATTCGGTGCAGGAATCCTTTGGTTTTACCCCGGAGCGGCTCGAAGAAGCGGGCTGGGAATGGGTAGCAAGTTTTGTCTACCAGACGGTCCGGATTTATCGGAAGAAGTGATGAGGAATGGCGAGGGAATTAATTAATTTCGGAGTCGTTCCTTACTGCTTTTTGAACTCTGAGAAGTAGCGGTCGATGGCGTCGGGGAAGTGTTCGCGGAGGGCGGTGTCCCAGGCGTCAGGCGAATCCAAACTGAGAGAGCCGTCGGGGCCGTTGATGTCGTCGAGGGAGACGATGTCCGGGAGTTGGGTGGTCCAGGGGTTTTCCCAGCGGAAGGTGGCGGTGTAGTCGCCGCGATGCCAGGCCATGGCGATGCCCATGATACCGCAGTATGAGGTGATGTTGAGCTGGGTGGCTTCGGTGCGCTTGCGGAGAAGGGAGTGTCCGGGAAGGTGGGCGAAGGTGGATTCGGGATAGCCGAGGTGATCAAGAAGGGAGGGGAGCACGTCAAGGTGGGAGGCGCTCGCTTGGGCCGGAGCTTCGGTCCCGCGCGGCCACTTGATCATGAGAGGCACGGCGGTCTGCTCGGGTTCGACTGAGGAGCAATGGAACCATGATCCGTTCTCTTGAAACTCTTCGCCGTGATCACCGGTGATGATGATGATGGCGTCGTCGTAGCGGTGCTGTTCTTTGAGGAAGGTGACGAAGCGCTCGATTTCATGATCGGTCCAGGCGATAGCGTTGAGGTAGCGACGCCGGACGCGCTCGATGTCTTCGGGGGAAGGATAAGCGTGGAAGCCGCCGGAGGGTTCGTAATCGGGGTAGGGTGGGGTGAAGCTTTCGTGCCAGGCGTAGTCGAAGTGGGGCGAGTCGTAAGCGAGGAGATGGAAGTTGCCGGAGGACGGGCTGGCGCGGAGATCATCCATCGCTTCCTCGAGGTTTTGCCGTTCGCGTTCGGCGATGGTGAGCTTTTCGAAGTCGCTGCCGGAGGGTGCGCTTTTGAGGAGCTTGAGTCCGTGGGGCGAGCCGAAGTTGGTGGAGCCCATGCCGAGGTAGGAAAGATCGCACACGGTGCGGGCCAGGAGTTGATAGCCCGAGTTGTTGAGAGCCTCCATCATGGGCGAAGCCGGGAGGTCGCCTCCTTCGCGGATGACTTCGATGGCGTTTCCCCAGTAGGGCGGGATTTGGCCGTTGAAGAGGGAGAACCAGGAAAGATGGGTGGCATTGGAGGCGGCCCAGGTGTTTCCAAGTTGCTGGCTTTCGTAGTCGCGGAAGTGGGTGAGGAAGGGGGCGTGTTCTGCCGAGATGGCATCGGCGCGGGTGCTCTCGATGATGAACAGGTAGATGTCCGGTTGCACCGTGGCGTGGGTCGAGACATCGGGGCGGATGGCAGGTCTCCAGCCGGCGGAGTAAGAGACGACCCCGGTCTCGGGCTTCATGGGAGTGAGGTGAATCTCGTAGCTGTTCTGCTCCATGCGGAGGGCCTTGCGGGATTTCCAGGCGAAGCCGGAGGCTTTTTCGGCGGCGATGCCAGCCCAGGTCAGTCCGAGGGCGAGCATGATGAAGGCGGGCTTGAAGCCCATGCGGGGCGAGGTCTTTTTGGAGAGCCGGTAGCTGCCGTAGCAGAGGGCGCAGAGGAGGACTCCGAAGCTCAGGATGGCGAGAATGACGAGGTAAGGAGGATGGTGGATTCCACCTCCGGCGAGTTGGCGGGCGATGTTGAGCGGACCGTCTTCATCGATCTTGTTGACGACGAAGCGGAGGGAGTTTTTCCAGAAAATGATGGCGAGGGCATCGGCTCCCAGGAAGCCCGGGATCAGGGCGGGAATGACCCAGGGGAGCATTTTCAGTTTGTTGGGTGCCGCGAGGCTGGCGATGCGGGCTCCCATCCAGACGAAGGAGAGAATAATGAAGGCGGTGAGAATACGACCTGCTGACGCCGAGATCAGCTCCCCGGTATCCAGCGGGAGATTCATCAGGACGAGAATGTTGTGGGTCGAGTAGATGAGGAGACTCAGAGCGAACCAAACCCAGTTGAAGGGGGCGGTCGTTTGCCACCAGGATCGGAAGATGCTGAGCGGGTTGACGCGGTTGATGAGGAACCAAAGCCAGCCGCCTAGGGTTGCGCCGATGAGGACGTGCCGCATCGTGATGGCGAGGTTGTCTGCGAAGTGTCCGGGTTCCAGAAACCACGGAGCGCGCCACTCCGGTTTGACGAAGAGGGCGAGGTAAGGGATGAGGGCAAAAAGGACGCCCCCGATCCAAAAAAGGAAGTGACCGGGCCGGTCTCTGACGTTTGTGGCTTCCACAGGCGCGGGACTATGGGGTGGATTGGTCGATTATTCAACACAATCAACATTCCAGAAACGGATGGTGATTGTAATCGCGGGGGGACGATCAGGGGCTGGTGATTTTGCGGGTGGACTTCTGAAGGAGATGGCAGGGAAAGTAGGCAGGAGCTGCAGGGGGGGCACGAAATTTGCGGAATGTCCGAAGGTTTTGGGGTTTGGTTGGGGGCGGGGAACACAAGCGGGGGGGCGTTGTGCTACCGGGCTTAGTGGAATTAGCGCTGGGGGACGGAGGCTTCGAGGACGGTGGCGCCGTGGTCTTCGCTCATGACGAGGATGCTGAGGCGCTGGACCTGGCCGAGGCCGGTGGTGCTGACGCTGGCGTAGTCGAATTTCCCGCGCAGGTCGGTGTAGCCGTCTTTGAAGAATTTGACCCCTTCGGGGGTATTGGCGTAGACCTTGACGTAGACTTTGGAGAGAGGGTTGCCGGTTTCGCCGTGGCGCACGGTGAGGAGGCCCATCGTTTCGCTGAGGGTCGTTTTGAGGTCGTTGGCGTAAACCGCCTTGGAGGTTTTCTTGCCGCCTCCGAGAACTTCCACGATGACATTGCTCGATTGGTATTGCTTGGGGAGGTCGAAGGTCTTGGCCTTCTCGCCCTTGGGCAGCTTCATCGTGACCGATTGATTCGGGCGAATGATGGAGAAGCGTGAGGTGCCGCTGGAGACGAAGGGGTTGGTGCTGAAGAGGAATTCGAGATCCATCTCGTAGTAGTTCACCGTGACTTCGGCGACGTTCTGGTAGTCGAGGGTTGCTTCCACGCCTTCGACCTTGAGATCGAGGGCGGGTTCGCGAGCGGCGGCAGCTTGTTGCTCTTGTTCGCGATTTCCGTCTTCGATGACAACCGGGCCAGCCCCTTCGATTTCGGCAATCTGGGCGGTAATGTCGGCGAATTTTTCACGCCAGCGATCGACAGGATACTCTTGGTATTTCTTGGCGATCTGGCGGGCTTTGCCGAGGTCGGCCTGGTAGAAAGCGGCGTAGGCTTGGAAATAGTCGAACTGCATGTGGGTCTCCAATTTCTTCGCGTCGATCTGATTGAGATGGGCGAGCGCTTCGGTGACGCGGTCTTGCAGGAAGAGGTAGTAAGTCGCAGCGAGGCGATCTTTGTCGTTGAGGTTCTTGTGCTGGCTCAGGATGGTCAGGAAACTCTGATACTGTGAGCGGATGATGGGGTTCAGAATACGATGCCCGCCGCCGAGCGCGTGGGCGCGGTTGTTGACGAGGGGTTTGTATTCGAGATGCTCGTAGGTGCGTCGGGCGATGGGATCAATCGTGACGAGATCGGATTCGAGGGCGAGCCCGCATTGGCTGAGGAAGCCGTTTTGCATGAGGAGGAACTGGGCGATGCCGTTCTTGTCATCATGCGCGATGGCATAGCTTTGAAGAGTCGGTTGGTAGATGCCGCGGGTGTTCAAAATGGCGAGAGCCTTTTGAGAGAAGTCGGCACTTTCGCGGCAACGCCAGGCGACCTTGTTCAGGTCGATCAGGTGGAGGTTGGCGGTGGTGAGGTAGTCGAGGACGAGGGCTTCATCGGCCCACTGGCTGATCCAGGCCCAGGAGGTTTTATCGACCGTGCTGGGTTCATCGACAACTTTCAGAACGAGAGGGTCGGCATGGGCGACCACTTCTCCGGTTTTGGAGAGGTGCGCGGGGTAAACCGGGAACTCGCCGGAGGCGGGGAAGTAGAAGGCCAACTCGAGGCGATAGGTTGAGTAGGGATCGAGTTGGACGGGCTTGGTGGTGGTGGTGCGCTGCCCCATCACGGGAATGGCTCCCTTGGGAAGCTGGGTCAGGATATCGAGCCGTTGGCGGGAGCTGGTAGGGTTGGTGACGACGACCTGTGCTCCGTAAACGACTCCGCGAATGAATTCATCGGTGATGAATTTGTCGACCTTCTGGCCGTCTTCCATGCGGAAGCGATCGTTGAGTTGGAAGTAACTTTGGTTGACCAAAAGGGGAGGGCGGTTGGCGGCCATGCCGGCTTCGTTGATTTCGCGATGGAAAAGGAGGAGCGAACCTCCGGCGGTGAAGTTGAGGGCGCCGTCTTCGATGGTGTCTTCGTGCTTGGGCGCGTCGAAGGGGAGATCGAGGAAGGCGAGGGCGAGCATCATTTCGTGGAAGTTGCCGGTCACTGCGCCGAGATGGCGGGAGCCGAAGCCGGGTTTTGCGCCGTGTTTGGCGAGATCGAGCCAGAAGTGGTTTTCGTCGATGAGCGCGTAGGTGTGCCCGGTGATGGGGAGGTGGTAGTAGTTGTTTTCGGCCCATTCCCTGGTGGGTTCGAGAGCGCGGTAGAGTTGCTCGGCGGCGGGTAATTGTTTCTCATCTGCGGGGGAGTAGAAGGCATCGACGGCCCGGTTAGAGGATGACCGCGACTTGTCTTGGAGTTCGGCGAGGGCTGATTCCCGGCCGGAACGTCGTTCGAGACTCATATTCTTTCCCTCCAAATCGCGTCCTCCGGCGGAGGACGCTTGCGGTTCTCCGGGGGCTGGAAGAACTCCAACGGCGTCTTTTGCTGGAGCCCCCAGTGCGGATTCTGCTAAGGCGAGGTCTGCTGATTCCTTTTTTTTACCGGCGTAGGTGTCGCCAAAAGCTCCACCGGCGACGGCGGCACCGAACCATCGCTGGGCTTGGGCGGGATCGGGAGTTTGGAGGGCGAGACGGTTTTCGAGATCGAGGGTGAGGGTGGCGAGCCGCTTGGGATCACTTGGGGCGAGGAGGATGCGCTCGACGACATTCAAGCGGGCGTATTCGAAGGCCTGGAAATACTTTTCGAGCGGCTGGCCGAGAAGGTAATCGTCCATGAAGGTGCGGTCCTTCTTGTTGGCGAGATGTGGGAGGACGACCTTTTTGAAAAAGTCGGGGTCCTTGCGGGAGAGGAAGAAGCTCAATTCGTGACAGGCATACTTGGAGTAGTTTTCTTTCTTCTCGTCGTCGGTGAGACTGGACCACTTCGTGATGAAGGAGAATTCGCGGAGGGTGGGGTCGTTTTTGAGGTTGAGGAAGTAGCGGTGAACGGAGCCGAGGTGGTCGAAGACTTCGAACTGTGAATTGGCGAGGTCGGGGAGTTTGAAGGTGTCGCCTTTTTTGAGGAGGGTGACCTTGTCTTGCTCGGTGAAGTGGCGTTTGGGATCGAGGGCTTTGAGGAGTCGAAGGTCGCGGAGTTCGGTTTTTTGATCGGGGAGGGAAACACTGCGATAGGTCGAGCCATCGGGGTCGACGAGCAGGAGGTGAAGGTGTTGACGGTCTCCGAAGGCTTCGAGTTTGATGGAGAGCTTGCCGTCTTTGTCGGGAATGAGGTTGGCGACGAGGACGGGATCGTTGCGGAGGAATTCGTAGGAGGTGCTTTGGACGGCGGCACGCTTGGCAGGTTCACCGCGTTTCCGTATGGCCGATGGGATCGCTGCTGGTTGGGGGACAGGTTTGCGATCATAATCATCGCCGCCTTCGAGGTTCTCCTGTCCGGCCTCGGTGTCACGAAGGGCCCAGGGATTGAGAAGGATTTCGGGACGGACGAGCATGTTGCCGGGGAATTTTTGGGCGTAGCGACGCTCGAGGATGTAGCGGAGTTCATCGCCGAGATTTCGTCCACTGAGGTAGAGGCTGGGCAGGTAACGGGCGCTGTCGGTGACGAGTTCTGTGCGTTGAGACCCGCCGAGGGCCTCGAAGGGATCGAAGCCCGGGAGGAAGCGGGTGGCGATGACGTGGACGCGGGTGAGGGGATCGACCCCGGCGACTTCAATTTCGAGGCTTTTCTCTTTTTTAGTGACTTTGGAAATGTGTGAGGGCTGGCGGGCGGGGAGCTCTAACATCCGTGCGTCATTGAAGGCGTGGCCTTGCGAGACAGTGCCCTGGGCGACCATGATTTTGATGGAATGACCGCTTTCCTTGAGGAGAAGGCGGTAGTCTCCGGCGGGGAGGTTGGGGGCGACGAGGGAGCCCTCGACGAGTTGTAAGCGGGAAAATTCATCGGAGAGATAGCCGCCAGTGGACTCGGAGAAGAGAGCGACTTCGCGGCGGTTCAGGTTGCCGATAAAGGGCACCTCAAGCGGCTGTCCTTGGGCGACGGTGAGGAGCCCGAGGTGGGTGCGCCGATCTGTTCGGAGGGTCCACGAGCGGTCGTGTCCTCCGGGTTCCCTGATGGTGACGTTGTGGATTCCGTCGAGGGGCCCGAGATCGATGGCTCCGACTTGATTGGTTTTGAGCGTGGCGTTGCGTGAGAGGTGAAAGTCATCGCGGGCGAAGGTGGCGGTGAGGTTTTGGCCTGCGAGGGCTTCGCCGTTGCGACCGAGGAACTCGATGCGGTAGCTGCCATCGATCTTGCTGAGGTAGAGGTCGCCGACTTTGTCGCTGGCGAGGAATTCGTTGACTTTGAAAGTCTCTGAAGTGACGAGTTCGGTTTCTTTTCCGCCTTGGCTCGCGACTTTGACTTTGACCCGCAGGGTGGCGGTGATTTGGGTGAGGCGGTCCGGGACGCGGAATTCGTGGGTCGCTTCGCGGGCGCTGGCGAGTTTGAAATCGGGAACGCTGGTGGAGGCGGAGATGCCGTCGAGATTGGTGGAGGTGAGTTGCAGGCTGGCGCTTTCGATGGTCTTCAAGGAGATCGTTTCGCCGGCGAGGGTGAGAGTGGGGCGAACGAGGATCGTGGCATTGCCACCGGAGCGGAGGGATTCCTGTTCGAGGTGCATTCCGGCGGTGAGTTGGTAGTCTTCGCTCGCCTGTCTGAAGCGGGCCATGGTGGCGAAGCCTTCCGCGTCCTGCACGACGGCAGAACGGTCGCCGGGGAAATTGGAGAAGGGGAGGACGGTGCGGCCTTTGTCATCGCAGGGATATTCGCGCTGACCGACCCAGACGCTGGCTCCTTTGACGGGTTCGTGATTTTCATCGAGCACGGTGAGGAGTTCGCCCTTGGAGATCGTTTGTTTGAGGATGCCGAGGGAGCCTTTGCGAATGATGGCGCGGCTGCTTTTTCCGCCGCCGATGAATTCGACAACCCAAAGGCCGCGTTGCTTTCTGATGGTGGGAATTTTGAAGTCATGGCGGACCCGGAGTTGGGGGGCGTCGGCGTACTCGTGAACGTCCACGTGGTTGGCAACGAGGCCGTCGAGATCGATGTCGGTGCTGACCTCGTCGCCGAGATTGCGGTAGTAGTTGAGGGTGTTGATCTCGAAGACCTTGACGATCAGCTTGGAGACGTTCTTGAGATGAACGGGGAGGGTGACTTCGTCATTCAGGGTGTAAACTTCGCGGGAGGTGGGATCGAATTCGATATCGACACGGTCCTTGAGGGCCTGGAATTCGGAGGGCGAAAGGAGGGCGGCCCAGTCACCGGGCTTGCCGATGCCGTGGGTGATTTTTGATTCGGCAAAGACCTTGCGGAGCCAGCTTTCGCTGAGGAAGGGGGCGAATTTTCTGGAATCGGGAGCATCTTTGAGAAGCTCGAGGAGGTAGTCTTTTACGAGGCGTTCATCGCCTCCGGAAACGGGCGGGAGAGTGGTGATGGCACGGTAATCGCGACCGAGGTCGGCGGCGTGACGCCATTGGACTTCTTCGTTTTTTCGCCATTCCGGGTTGAGGTAGGAGACGTTGCGAGGGAGGGCGAGATAGGTGAGGAAGCGTTGTTCGTTGAGTTGGCCGAGGGCACGGTCGTGAACGAGGCGTTGGTAGAGGAGGTGGGCCTTAAGGGAGGTGAAGGAGGGGGCGAGATCTGAAACGAAATTCCAGGCGCGCTCGAGATAGGCTTCGCGAACTTGCGGGGAGCTGGCGAGGTTTTCATCGGCTCCGGAGAGGAGCTTGGCGAGGTAGGTTTCGACGTAGGCTTCGTGGTGAATGAGGTTGGGCTGGCCTGCGAGGAGGGTTTCCAGTTGGGCCCTGGTGAGAGCGCGGTGAATCGCGAATTCGCCGAAGCCCCTGCTTTCCTTGCTCTTCAGGTCAGTGAGGATGAGGTCCGTGAGGCCGGGGAGATCGGGCAGAGTGGCGCGGGAGAGCAGGTCACGCCGTTCGGCGGAGTTTATCTCTGGTTTCGAGGCGAGGTAGAGATAGAAGGCTGATTCGTCGAGGTGCTGGAGCGTGTTGGATTGGGCGAGGGCGTCTTTCAGGAAGGCTTCCCATGAGACCAGCTTTTGGTCGAGGGAGGAAGGGTAGTTGGCCTCTTGGGCTTTGCCTTCCTGCTGATGGTTGAATGGCAGGTTCAGCTCGCGTTTGAGGTAGGCGAGGGTGGCTTTGGGGTCATCGGAGTAGCGAATGAGGGCTTCGCGATTCTCGATCTGCTTGCGGGAGGAGGAATTTGGAAACTGCTTGGTCCATTCATTGAGAATGCGATCCAGTTCCTTGATCTGGCGCTCGTTTTGGAAATGAAGGGCGTGGTAGTAGTAATAGTCCCCGGTTCCGGGAATGAGCTGCTTGAGGGCTGCGGCGCGATCTTCCGCGAGGGCGAAGTCTTCGATAAAGCCGACGTTTTGCTGAGCCGCGAGGGTAGAGATTGCAACAATGAGTCCACCCAATAAAGAGAAGAATCGTAAGCGCCAGGAAGGTTGGGAGATCGTTTTCATGATGTTTTGGGGTGATGGGGGAACCGGGGTCGCGGCAGATGCCGTGAGTTTTCGGGACAAGTTACTTACCATGAGGAAACACGAATGCCGATCTTCTTGGAAAAAGGGTAGAGTTTTTAGGAGGAGGGGAGGGGTGGCTCTTCTGGAGAGGACCACTGAAGGCGTGAAAGGAGCAGAAGTGGGAGTTTGGGTAGGGGGCTTGATTTGACCACGGAGAGAACCGAGGGAGTAGAGGTGGGAAGTCGGTTTTTGGGGGGGCGGGATCGTTTTAGATGAAGGGCGGTGGGTGGTGCGTGGTTTGCCAGCGCGCCTTCGGAGCTCCTTGTGTTCCGGGGGCCGGGGACCGCCAGCCCAGGCTGGCGGCTATATGAGCCTGCATCCCTTCGGGACTTTGGGAGCGGGCCTACTTCTCAAAGACGAGGAATTTTCGGCAGACGAAGTTGACCATGGCCGAGGAGATGACGAAGGAGAGGTGGGCAACGTTGTTGGGGACGTTGAAGGAATTGACGAGCCAGACGGGGAGGAGTTCGCCGATCGCGAAGCTGATGAACGAGATAATGGTGAAGAGGGTGAGTTCTTTGCGGGGATGGTGGCGACCGGGGGTGAAGACGAGCCAGCGGTTGAGGGCGTAGGCGGCGAAGTTCGAGGGGAGGAAGGCGACGAGATGAACGACGAAGAGATTCCAGGCCCGCTGGGATTCCGGGAGGTCGGTTGAGAATTCTTCGGGGTAGAGGGATTCGCCGGTTTTGGCGATGAGGAAGAAGATGATGACCGAGAGGACCCCGCAGAGCCCGTATTTCCCGAATTGGATCAGGAAGGGGGCGTCGCGGGCGAGGAGGGTCTGCTTGATCCCGCGTTGTCTGAGGTATGTCCAGGCGCGGGAGACTTCACGGGTGATCATGCCAAGGGGAAGATGGAATCGATGGCGTCGATTCGAGCAAGGACGGCTTTTTGGGCATGGAGACGGTTTTCGGCCTGCTGGAAGATGGTCTTGGAGTGGGCCTCGAGGACGCTTTCGGTGATTTCCTTGCCGCGGTAGGCGGGGAGGCAGTGCAGGACGATGTGTCCCTCGGCGCAGTTTGCGAGAAGGGCATCGTTGACCTGGTAGGCTCCGAAGAGGGCTTCTTTTTCGGCCTGCCCTTCCTGACCCATTGAGAGCCAGACGTCGGTATTAATGACGTGGGCGTCTTTGACGGCCTCGGCTGGATCGGTGGTGAGAGTGACGTTGGGAGCGCGGAGGCGGTCCATGAATTCCTTGGGCGGAAGGCAGGACTCGGGGGCTGCGACCACGAATTCGAAGCCGAGGTATTTGGCGGCCCACATCCACGAGCGGGACATGTTGTTGTCGCCATCGCCAATGAAGACCACTTTCTTGCCGTCCCAGGTTTCGAGCTTTTCGCAGATCGTCACAAGGTCGGCGAGGATTTGGCAGGGATGTTCTGCGTCGGTGAGCGCGTTGATGGTGGGAATGCCGGAATAGTGGGAGAAGTCGATGACGTCCTGTTGGGCAAAGGTCCGGATGACGGCCCCGTGGACCATGCGACCGAGGACGCGGGCGGTGTCCTTGATGGGTTCGCCGCGACCGAGTTGGATGTCATTTTTGGAAAGGAACATGACGTTTCCGCCGAGTTCGCGGATCCCGACTTCGAAGGAGACGCGGGTCCGGGTGGAGGCCTTGGTGAAAATGAGGGCCCAGGTTTGGCCGGCAAGCGGCTGGGAGGTGTGCTCACCACGGGTCGCTTTCATGTCGAGAGCGAGGTTGACGAGCAAGGTGAGGGCGGCGGCGTTGGATTCTTCGATTGATAAAAATTTCATCGGCGAAAGGAGGAAACGTCAATCCTGCGACAAATCGGAAGGAAATTCAAGTTTTGCATTTAGGCAATTTTGTCAGTTTGAGCAGGGGAGCGAGTTGACTGGCTCAAATTACTGTAAAAAATCGACCTTAAAGGATTGACGGTTCCCTTTTTATTTTTAGAGTCCCGCAACGCGAATTAGCACTCGTAGCTCAGCTGGATAGAGCGCCTGACTACGAATCAGGAGGCCAGGGGTTCGAATCCCTTCGAGTGTGCCATTCGCGTTTTTTATGCGCCGATCATCAAGGTCGGGCGTAGGAAACGCGAATGGCTTTCTCTGTATAGAGAAATAAGGAGCCAGAGACAGGCAGGTCAGCGCCCCGCAATGCCTGTTTCTTTCCAGTGGGGCACCTGTCGGCTGGACGATTAACCAAACCAACCCAACCCTAACCTTACAGTTATGAGTAACATTGTACTCGCGGAGTCTACGAACACAGAGCTTTTGGCCCTGATCGATGAGCACTTCCGTGAATTTAAAGAAGGATCCATTGTCAACGGCACGATCCTCGATATCCGCCCTCAAGTCGTCGTCGTCGATATCGGCTACAAATCAGAGGGAGCCATTCCCGTTTCCGAATTCGAAGATGAAGACATCGAAGTCGGCGACGAAGTTGAAGTTCTTCTGGAGCGCCTCGAAGATGATGAAGGACTGATTGTCCTTTCCAAGGAGAAGGCCGCCCACAAGCAGAACTGGGAAAAGATCATGCAGGTTTACGAGGCCGGTGGCCTTGTGAAAGGAAAAGTCAAATGCGCGGTCAAAGGCGGCCTGATGGTCAACGTCGGTGTCGAGGCCTTCCTCCCCGGTTCACAAGTCGATATCATCCCTCCCCGCGACCTGCAGGAGTATGTCGGCAATGTCTACGAATTCAAAATTGTCAAGGTCAACGACGACCGCAAGAACCTCGTTCTGAGCCGTCGCGAAGTGATTGAAGCCGAGCGTGCCGAGCTTCGTCAGAAGTTCCTCCAGACCGTCACCGTTGGTGACAAAGTCGAAGGCCAGGTCAAGAACATCACCGATTTCGGTGCGTTCGTCGACCTTCAGGGCATGGACGGACTCCTCCACATCACGGACATGAGCTGGGGTCGCATCGCGCACCCCTCCGAAATGCTTCGCATCGGTCAGGTCCTCGAGGTTCAGATCCTCGACGTTGATCGTGAGAAAGAGCGTGTTTCGCTGGGTCTCAAGCAGATGACCGACAACCCATGGGCCGACATTGAAGCCCGCTTCCCGATCGGGGCCGAGGTTGCCGGAAAGGTGACCAAGCTTCTTCCCTACGGTGCTTTCGTCGAAATCGAAAAAGGTGTCGAAGGTCTCGTCCACGTGTCCGAGCTTTCCTGGGTCAAGCGCATCACGCGCCCCAGCGATGTTCTCGAACTCGACCAGGAGATCCAAGCGGTGGTGCTTGGAATCAGCATCGACGAGCAGAAAATATCCTTGGGTGTCCGTCAGCTCGAAGAGAATCCATGGTCCGAGATCGAAGCCCGTTACCCAATTGGCAAAGAGATCAAGGGCGAGGTTCGCAACCTGACCGCTTACGGTGCCTTCGTGGGCCTCGAAGAGGGAATCGACGGGATGATTCACGTGTCCGACCTCAGTTGGACCCGCAAGATCAACCATCCCTCCGAGATGCTCAAGAAGAGCGATCAAGTGGAGGCCGTTGTCCTCAGCATCGACAAGGAGAACCAGCGTGTTTCCCTCGGTATCAAGCAGCTTGATAACGATCCTTGGTCCGACATCGACGGCAAGTTCAAGGTGGGCGACAAGGTCACCGGAACGGTTGCCAAGATTGCATCCTTCGGAGCATTCGTCAGCCTCGACGGCGACATCGACGGACTCATTCACATCTCCCAGCTCAGTGAGGAGCACGTGGAGCGTGTCAAGGATGTCCTCAAGGTTGCCGACGAAGTCGAAGCCCGCGTCATCAAGGTCGATAAGATCGAGCGCCGTATCGGTCTCTCCATCAAGGCGGTTTCCTACTCGGAAGACCAGCTTCAGAAAGAGAGCCAGTCCTTCGAAACCCTCCGTCCTTCCAGCGACCTCGTTGGCCTGGAGCAAGCGTTCAACCTTGCCACCAGCAACAACGATTCCGAGGAATGGAGTCCTTCCGAAAAGGACTAGTTCCCGCCGTAACGTCATAGAGGCTCACCGCCTCCGGGGTCACCGGACAAAAAACCTTCAAAGCCGCTTCGGGAAACCGGAGCGGCTTTTTACGATCTGCAGCAATGACCCTCGAACTTTAAACTCACACGTTTTGGATATCGCGTTGCCATGATCCGCCTTGCAAGTTGGGGTTCATTCCGTGGTCTGGGCTATCTTGGGATGCCCGGACGGGGCTTCTGGTCGCAGAGAATTCACCGAATCCCCTGCCCGGGAATCCTCCTGGTCCTATTCAAGAGGATCATTTTTCAGGAAGTCGAAATTCACGAAGGATCGTCTTGATGGCAGGGGTGTGGACCCTTGACTGCGGCATGCTTCGCATTCTTCCATTCGTCTTTGTTTTACTTTCGCCGGCGAGGGCCAGCGAGTGGCCCGGGTTCCGGGGTCCACGGTAGCCTTCGGAAAAAACCAGCAGAAAAGGCTCTCCGCAGAGATGCTCCTGCTTCACAATGAACCCAACTAAAACGATGAAACTACGATACCTGACCTCCAACTTTTATGATGCCTTTTGCCTTTGCTGATGAAAAGGAGGCCACGATCACGAAGGTCACGACGATAAGGATCACAAAGAGTAATACGAATGGCGGGGAGTAACAACGAGCTGGAGAAGTGGGCGACCGATGTCATTTTCGGTCGTGCACGCGGCTTCTGGCCCGCCATGATGCGTGTCGGTCTGCGGGGGCTTTCCTGGCTTTACCGTTTTGGAGTGAAGTTGAGGCTCCGGCTCTATCGCAAGGGCTGGAAGCCGCAGGCAAATCTCGGAACGATGGTCGTGAGCATCGGAAACCTGACGGTAGGGGGGACGGGGAAAACTCCGGTGGTTGAGCGTTTTGCCCGCGAGTTGGCGGCCCGGGGGAGAACAGTGGCCATTCTCAGCCGGGGCTACAAAAGCGCTGATCTTGCCAAGCCTCAAAAGTGGACCAATCCACGAACAGGCGAGGTCATTACGAGTCCGCCGAAGATTGTCAGCGATGGCGAGGAGATTCATCTCAAAGCAAAGCATGCCGGCGATGAACCTTACATGCTGGCCCGGAATCTTCCTGGGGTCGGAGTGGTGGTGGACCGGGACCGGGTAAGAGGAGGGCGTTTTGCGGTCAAAGAGTTGGGAGCTGACATTCTTTTACTGGACGATGGTCTGCAATACCTGGGCCTCGAGCATTCTCTTGATGTGATTCTCGTAGATCAGCATGCGCCGTTTGGCGTGGAATATATTTTGCCCCGGGGGACCCTCCGCGAGCCTCCCCGGAATCTCCGCAGGGCGGACTATATTTTCCTGACCAAGTGCGATGGGGGTTCCAATGAGCAGTTGGTTCGAAGGATCCGGAGGTATAACAAGGAAGCTGAGATCATGCAGTGTACCCACGGCCCGAAGCATCTGCAGGGAGTTTTTCACGATGAAGTTCTTCCCTTGGAGGCATTGGAGGGGAAATATATTGGTGCGATTTCAGGGATCGCCCAGCCGAAGAGCTTTGACAGGCTGTTGAAGAAGCTCGGGGGGAACGTGCTCTTTCACACTACCTTTGCCGATCATCATGCCTTCACCGCGAAGGAGATTGAACCTTTCATGTATCGCTGCGTGACCCGGGGGGTGGAGATGATCGTGACGACGGAAAAGGATGCGGTGCGGTTCCCCATGCCTCACGAGATGGACGTGCCCATCTACTTTTTGAGAATTGAAGTGAAAATCCTCGATGGCGAAGAAGTCTGGGAACGTTGTATTGAGCGGATTTGTCAACGGGTTGAACGTTCACCGGAGGATTGGGCCGAAGAGCGCATTCTCGATGCGGAGCCAGCGTAAAACCTCTCGCATTTTTCCGGTGAGCAGGGACATTACCCTCGTGCGGGATCAACTCAACAGGCCTCTTCGCGATTTGCGTCTTTCTTTGACGGACCGGTGTAATTTTCGCTGCCGGTATTGTATGCCGGTCGAGGTGTTTGGGCCGGGGTATCAATTTCTGCCCCGGGAGCAGATTTTGACCTTCCGTGAGTTGGTTGAGATTGTGCGGGCGGGTGTCGAGTTAGGGGTGAAGAAAGTCCGCCTGACCGGGGGCGAGCCACTTTTAAGACGAGGGGTCGAAGATCTGGTGGCGATGATTGCTTCCGTGCCCGGAGTGGATGACCTGGCGATGACGACGAATGGCATTCTTCTCAATCACCATGCGAGCGGATTGGCGGCAGCGGGGCTAAACCGGGTCACGGTGAGTCTTGATGCTCTTGATGAGGAGATTTTTTCGAAAATGAATGGAGTGGGTGCCCGGATTGACCGGGTCCTGCTGGGAATCGAGTCAGCGCTCCAGAACGGACTTCCGGTCAAGATCAATATGGTGGTGCAGCGGGGAGTGAATGAAGGGGAAATCCTTCCGATGGTTCGCTGGTGCCGTGAACGGAAGATTACCCTTCGGTTCATCGAATATATGGACGTCGGAGAAAGTAATGGATGGAATCTTGCGGAGGTCGTTTCGGCGGAAGAAATCGTAGAAATGATTCGGTCGGAATTCCCGGCGTGGCCCGCGAAAGCATCTTACCCTGGAGAGGTTGCCAAACGATGGGAGTTTCAAGATGGTTCGGGAGAATTCGGGGTGATTTCGTCCGTGACCAAACCGTTTTGTGGTGACTGTTCGCGACTACGGATATCCGCCGAGGGAAAGGCCTTCACCTGCCTGTTTGCGGCTGAGGGTGCCGATGTCCGCGCGGTTCTCCGGGGTGAAGTCGAAGGTGTGGGAGTGGGCGAATTTTTTCAGGGACTCTGGGGGCGACGGGAGGACCGTTATTCCGAGGAGCGGGGTTTGGTCGAAAAAAAGAAGGCTGAAATGAGCTATCTGGGAGGGTAGCCCCCCCAAAAAAAGGCCTCTGTGAACAGAGGCCTTTTTGATTTAAGGATTGGGGGGGAGGGTGCTCGGATCAGAGCTTCGCTTTCACTTTCGCGTAGGCTTTTTGGAGTTTCTCGAGATGAGCTTCGGTGTCTTCGATCTCTTTTAAGATTGAAGCGAGATCCTGCAGAACGCGGAGTTCCTTCGATCCACCCCCTGTTGAGGCTGGAATCGATCCGCCGCTGGCTTTCTTTTTCCAGGAAGCGATTGTGGCAGCAGTCACCTTGAATTTTTGAACTGCCTTGGTCTGTCCTCCACGTCCCTGTTCTTCGATGAAGTCTAGGATCTCTTTCTTTTGCTCTTCGGTATACCTCTTTGCTTTTGCTTTTACTTTTGCTTTGGCCATTCGCGGAAGGTGCTATCGATTGTTAAAAAGGTCAATGACAATTTTTAGGTGTTAGGCAGATGGTGGTAGCTTGCCTATGACCCGGACTGGGCACGGAAATCGTAGCAAATTAGCCTCCTTGGCGAGCCATCGAATCCTTTGCTATTTTGAACGATATAGAGGAGTCCCCCGGATAGGACGGGAGGAGTCCAGGATTCTGTGGCGCTGAAAAGGCGGGCTTTCTGGAGGATTTCAGGCTCTCTCGCGGTCAATTTGAGTTCGGTGAAACTGCCATCTTCTCCGAGAGAAAAAAGTCGTTTCGAGGTCCTTAAAAAGGAGCCTCGGAATAGGCCTGTCACTCGTTTTCCCTCGGTCCAGCGCATGTCATTTTCCCATCGGATTTTACCGGTTCCCAGGTTGGCACTCTTGAGTTGGGTATCAGGGACGTTGCGTCCCGCAAACCCAAGGAGGTGACCGTCAATGAGTTGCGGGATCATCATGTGCATTCCGAAATACCGCTCGGTCCACACGGGGGCCGGTTGAAGTTCTTCATCAAATTGCAGGAGAACTCCTCCTTTTTCGTAGCAATCTGAAATGAAGACCTGATTGTTGGGAAGGGCAAGGGGCGATGACGCAAGAACAGATTCATAGATCGCGGCCCTCCACGGGAATCTGGAGTAGGCTTTGCCGGTCAACGGGTTCAGGATGAGAAGGCCTCCATGGGTTGGTTTTGACTCGCCTCCAGCGATGACGAGGGCGACATCCTTCCCGTGAATACGGGCAATGACCGGGGACGCGTATGAGGCTCCCCATTTGTCCTGGTGTTTCCAAAGGGTTTTCCCATCCGCGGTGTTGAAGGCTGCGACACAGGTTCCATCCGTTTTGTTTTCCTTCCCGCCGATGTTGATTATGAGGTGATCTTGATAGACCACGGGATTCGGGCCGAAGCCAAAGAAATATTGAGGAACGGCGAATTCCTTCTGAAGATCGCGTTTCCAGAGGACTTTACCGGTTTGGAGGTCGAGGCAGTGGAGCATCGCGGTTACTCCGATCAGAAAAATTTGCTCATCCTGGACCACGGGGCTTGTCCGGGGACCCGCTGAGAAGCCGTAGCGGTCCCGATATTGAATGGGGTAGGAAAAAGTCCAGAGCCGCTTGCCGGTTTCGGGATCATGACAGTCCAGGGTTTCGGCGGAATCGATGGCATGGAAATGAAGAAGCTTTCCGCCGGCAATGATGGGGGAGGCGTAGGATTCTCCGCGGGCGAGTTCGAAAACGGGCTGGAGGCCGGTCCCAGGGAACGTTTTCAGCAAGTGGGTTTCGGGCGAAATACAATTGTCGGTGGGACCCATAAAGCGAGGCCACGCGGAGTTCACCGCTTCAGGGGATCGCGGAGACGGGGCCTGGTGAAAGACCATGGGGTATTCTTCGGCAGGGAGGATTAGCGGAAGGAAGAAGAGAAGGCGGTAGATGGACATGGGGGGAGCCTAGCTAATCAGGGGAGGGTTTGAGAACCACGGAATGCGGGGCGGGGAATTGGCTTTCTTTCTTTTCTCCGGGGCAATTCCACCTTTAAATAGCCGGGATGAAAAAATTCCTCGGATTGATATTGGCAGGAGCCACCAGCTTGTCTGCGGTGGCACAGGACAAATGGCTGAGCTTTGAAGGCAAGGAGGGCCCCGGAAAAGGGAAGAAGATCGTTTTGATTTCGGGTGATGAAGAGTATCGCTCGGAAGAGTCGATGCCGATGCTGGCCAAGATTCTTTCGCACCGCCACGGGTTTGATACCACCGTTCTTTTTTCATGGAGCAAGGATGGAACTTACATCGATCCGAACAATTCCCACGGGATTACCGGTTGGGAAAATCTTGAGAGCGCCGATTTGATTGTTGTTGGAACCCGGATGAGGCAGGTTGACGAGGCGACTTCCAAGCACATGACGGCCTATCTGAATGCCGGAAAGCCGGTGGTGGGGTTTCGGACTTCCACCCATGCCTTTCTCGGGAAAGGCAAGTTTGGAGAGATCCCGGCGGGCGATTGGGGTTTGAAGATCGTGGGCGAAACCTGGGTAAACCATCACGGCAAACACAAGGTTCAGGGTGCTCGTGGCGTCATCGAGGAGGGGCAGGAATCCCACGCGATTCTTAAGAGTGTGAAGGATGTTTTTGGACCAAGCGATGTCTACGGGGTCAAGCATCTCACAACGAAAGACACCGTCCTTCTCCGGGGAGGGGTCACGGAGTCCCTGGATCCGTCTTCCAAAATTATCGACGGTCCGCAAAATGACCCCATGATGGCGTTGGCGTGGCTTCACCCCTACACCTCCCCTGATGGGACGACCACGGGCACCAGTTTCTGCACTACGATGGGGGCTTCGGTCGATTTTGTGAGCGAGGACCTTCGTCGCCTGCTCGTCAATGCGAGCTATCACCTTCTGGGGCTGGAGGTTCTGGACAAGGCGGATGTTGATTACGTCGATCCCTTCTATCCCAGCTTTTACGGGTTTTGGAACGGCAAGGATGCCAAAATTTGGGAGGAGCGTCAGCTCATCCCTGCTGACTTCGGATGGGGCAAGACCCCGGTGGCTCCCGAGCCTCCCGGGTCGCCCGAGTGGTCATTTCGTCCGATGAAGAAATAATGGACTGGCTTGAGTTTTCCCGGCGATGGGAGTCCGAGGCTGCTTCCCGGGGCTTCGAGACCGAAGTCCTGATCGAAGTTGGCGGATTTCCCGTGCATGCCTCGAGCAAGGGGGATTCCAGTTTGCCCTGCGTTTACCTTTCGTCCGGAATACATGGCGATGAACCGGCGGGACCCCAGGCTCTGCTGGCTTTGCTGCGTGATGACTTTTTCGATGATCGCTTCCGTTGGTTGATCTGCCCGGCTCTGAATCCGACCGGGTTGGCCAACGGAACGAGGGAGAGCGGGCAGGGGATCGACTTGAACCGGGATTATCGCCAACGTCGCTCGCGTGAGGTGTGTGCGCACACTGCTTGGTTGAAGTTGCAGGTGATCCCCCGGCTTTTCCTCTCGCTCCATGAGGATTGGGAGAGTTCCGGGTTTTACTTCTACGAGATCAACCTCGGGGTGGGGGGACCACGACGGGAAGAAATTTTGGGCGCGGCTTCCGGGACCTTTCCTGCGGAGGTCGAGTTGATCATTGATGATCACGAGGTCACCGAGGCCGGTTGGATTTTTCATTCCGAGCATCCCGACCTTCCGGAGGGTTGGCCGGAAGCGATCTATCTGGCCGGGATGGGCTGCCCCTTGTCGCTGACCTTTGAGACTCCCAGCGGCGGGTTGCTGGAGGCCAGGATTGCCTGTCATCAGGCGGTGGTAAGAGAATCGCTGCGACATCTCCACCGCTCAGGATGATTTTTTGAAATCCCTCCACGACAATTTGAGGGAATCCTCAACCAGGAAGTTAACGAGGTGGAGTTCTCCCGGGTGAAAGACACGAAGCTTGTTTATGGGCGGATTTCCCAGACTTCACAGACCTGGTTGGGTTCGCCCCGGGAGGCATCGAAACGATTGGTTTCACCGAGGTAGACCGCTTGCACCTCCTGTCCCTGCTGTTTGAGATAATTGACGACCGAGGCGACCCGGGTTGCTCGCTTGGATGAGAGGCTTTCATTTTGCTTGGAGTCGCCGAGGTTGGAAGCGTAGCCGACGACGAGGAAGAAGGAGTTGGCGGGTGCCTGGGCGGTGACTCCTTTGAGGTGGGCTTCATATTCGCGGGCAAGATCGGAGCTGTTGGTGGCAAAGCGGGCGGATTCCACAGGGCGGGCGTTGAAATCTGCTTCAATGCGTTGGTAGGCTTGCTCCAAGGCTGAGCGATTGGTGCCTTCAAGGCGCTCAAGCTCGCGGAAGAGTTTCGAGGCTTTCGGGGAAAGCCGGTCGGCGGTGACGAAAAGTTTGGCGCCATCGATTTGAGCACGGAGGCGCTGGAGTTCGGCCCGGCATGTTTCATATTGGGTGCGGAGTTCTTCGTTGTCTGCTTGCAGCAGGGCATATTGATTGCGATCAACCATTCCCAAAGCTTCCTGCTTGAGCCGGGCGATCTCGGTAAGAAGCTTGTCCCGCTCCATCTTGAGGCGGGAGAGTTCATCGCGAAGGGAATCCGCAGTGACTTTGCTGACGGCCCCCGCGAGTTGCTTTTGAAGGTCTGCGACCTGCGCATCGAGACCGTTCACGCGCGATGCGGCATTTTGAGATTGAGCCAGTTGACTTTGAAGGTTGCGGTTGGCGGCCTGGGAATCGAGGAGGGCCTGGTTGGCAGCCCGGAGTTCTGCTGAGCTGGCCGCAGAAGCACTGACGAGTCCCGCGAGTGTTTGGGTGTCGCGCTTGATCGCCTCCGCAAGGACGGTGGCATCTTGAGAATTATTTGTGCCGGTTGCAAAGCGCATGCTGTCGTTGGCGATTTTTTTATCTTGGAGCTGCTTTTTGAGGGCGAGGAGTTCCTTGTCGTCCTTGCTTTCGTCATCCTTGTTGAATTGCTGGTTGATGACCAGAAGGAGGAGGAGGAGGACAACGGCACCCATCACGATGCCAAGAATCAGGTTTTGATTCGAGGAAGGCGTTGCGCTGGGATTGGAGTCCGGGGTGGGTTCCGGGGTGGGTTCCGGGGTGGTTTTAGGATCTTGGTGTTCTGCCATGGGAAGGGACTGGTGTGGTGTGGACTGAGTTTGGAGGAAAAGGTGAAAAAGGAAATTTAAAAGTCAGCGATCTGGGTGAATGATGGGGGAAGACAATTGTTATGAAGTTTATCCTGCTCGCTGGCCTGATCCCTGTGATCCTTTCGTTTTTAGCCCGAAAGTTCTTCTATGAACGGGTTGTCAAAAGGGAGGGGGGGACCCTGGTTTCTCTGAGCGGTCAGGAATTGGCGGAGAAAATCCTCAAAAAGGGGAAGGCCGAGGCGGTCGATGTGACCGTAAGAAAGCTCTCATTCGTGAAGCTGGGACCCACTTATTTGGTGCTGTCACCCGAGCAAGCGACGTCGAAGAAAGCGGAACGTGTTGCCGAGGCGGCCTTGCTGGCGGGAATGGTTTTGATGGCGCGGCGGCAGAAAAAGGTGGTGGGCTGGCGAACCTGGGCGCTGAAGTTTAGTTGGGCGATGCCGGCCTTCACCACGGTGGTGATGGCCTTTGCGATGGTTGTTGGCAGGGTGGCGCCAAGTTGGTGCATCGGCGTCATTGCGGGTGTCCTCGGATTGAGCACGGTCTTGCTGTGGCTGACCCTACCGGTTGAGAAAGCAGCGGCAATGACGGTGGCGGAAATGTTGGAGGAGACGGCTCTCATTCCGCGCCGCCATGAGGCGGAGAGCCTGGCAAACCTGGTCAAGGCGATGCCCTGGCGCCGGATCATTCCGGGTGCCATTGCCTGGATCGGGCGCAAGTAATTACCAATCAGGGCCGAGGTCGTAGTCCTCGACGGCCCCGATCTTTTTGGCAGCGGCAACTTTCTGTCTGGGCAGGGTGGGAGTTTCCATGACAGGGAAACGACCAAAAAGGCGGGAGGATTGCTCCGCAGATGCCGCGAAAGACGATGCGTCGGTTGAGTGCGGGCGGAGAAGGTTTGGCGTGCGGCCCGGAATTTTGTTAGACTCCCACCATGATTATAAGAATTCTCGCGCCGGGAGCGGTGGCGCTCTTCGCCTTGGCGGCCTGTGTTGATAGGCAGGAAGTGGTGACCCCAACCCCGACCGCAAAGATGGCTGCGGTCAGCGGCAAGTCCTTGGTGGCACTGCAGCAAGGGCACAGGATTTACCGGAACCAATGTGTGATCTGTCACGAAAACCGCCTGCCTTCTTCAGCGACGCTTCCTGGTTATCACAAGAAGGTCGCGGTCATGGCGACGCGGGCCGGATTGACTAAAAGCGAGGAAGCGGTCTTGCAGCTCTACCTCGACGAATTTTCGGATCGTTGAAATCTGGCTAGGATTTGGGTGCTTCCTTGGCGGCAATCCGGAGGTAGTCGAGGAGGGCCGATTCCTCATCGGGCGAGATCCCGGCATTCCAGGACATGCCAGGAACGATGACGTGCCAGTTATTGCTCTTGATTTCATCGGGGAGAACGTGGAGGTGGCACTCACCGCACTTTCTCATGTAGATGGCGTGGCCAAGGCCAACGCGGTTGAGGCTGACATTGTATTTCTTAGCCATCGCCTGATCGGGAATCGGTGCATCGAGACTGGTGCGATCGCCGGTGGGCTTCGGTAACCGGCTCTTATGAAAGACACAGGAGATGAGGGTCAGCGAAAGGACGGTGGGAACAAAAATCTTCATACCCGAAGTATGACGGAATTTTGAGCGGATGCCAGACGGGAAATCGAGCTACTGACTCATGGGACGTGTTTCCTGCTTCTCGAAAATCCCCTTGGTTTCGCCTAACAGAAAGAGGGAACCGGTGAGGAGGGTGAGGGTGTCACTGGTGGCGTCGAGGGCAGACTGGACCGAGTCGTGCAGGGTGAATTTTAAACCGGTTTGATGATTCCCAGGGGGGATTCCACGCGGGGAGTTCACGGGGACGAAGTGGAAATGTGAGGCGATGGGTTCGAGGATGCGAAGGACTTCGGTGGTGTCCTTGTCTTCGACCGCTCCGAAAATAATCCCGGCTTTTTTGTTGGGGAACTCTGCCTGGAATGTTTGCACGAGGGCGTGGGCCGCGTGGGGATTGTGGGCGGCATCGAGGATGAGATTCTCACCTACCCGTTCGAAGCGACCGGGCCACTGCACGTAGCAGAGGGCATGTTGCACAACGTCATAGCTTAAGTAGTAGCCGGCGGCCGTCATGGCCTCGCAGGCGAGGGAGGCGTTGTATCGTTGATGCTCTCCGGCAAGTCCGAGGGAATATCCCAGGAGGGGTTCGGTGATGAATTCGAGGGGGGCCTGTTTTTGATTGGCGACCCGCTTGATGACGAGTTCGGCCTCGGGGTCTTGTTTGGTCGAGATCAGGGGCTTGCCGGTCAAGGCGATCTCCGCCTTTTCTTCTGCAATTTCAGCGAGAGTGGAACCCAGCCATTTGGCGTGATCCATTGCGATGGGAGTGAGGACGCAGACGTCGGCGGGGACGGCGGTGGTGGCATCGAGTCGTCCGCCCATGCCGGTTTCGAGGACGATGAGATCGCATTTGAGGTCCCGGAAGTGCCTCATGGCAACCGCCAGGGTCAGTTCAAAGAAGGTCGGGTGGGGATCCCAATCTGCCGTCAGTTTCTGGATCTCGGTGAGCAAGGCGGCGGTCTTGTCTTCCGGAATGTCTCTGCCACTGACGCGAATCCTCTCGCGGTAGTGAATGAGGTGGGGAGAGGTGAAGAGGCCGGTCCGCAAGCCAAGGTCGCGAGCGAGGGCATCGATCATGGCGCAGGTCGAACCCTTGCCGTTGGTGCCCGCGACATGGATGACTTTGGTGGTGTGGGGCGGGAAGGCAAGGAAGTCCCGCAGGAGGCGGGTCGGACTTTCAAGCCCCAATTTAATGCCAAAAAGCTGGGTGGAGTAGAGCCAGTCGATGGCCTCGCAGTAGTTCACTGGGCGAGACTATTTGTTAGACACGGTCCTGCCAAGGCCCGGTAATGGCGACGGTGTAGCCCAGGCCTTGCATGTTCAGGAACATGATCGAGCCATCGGGAGAGAAGCAGGAACCGGCGAACTCGGAGGCGTTTTTCGCGTTGCGGGCGAGGGTGTAGATCTTTCCATCGGGAGTGATCCCCCGGACGTGCGGGACCTTGCTTTTGTGCTCGGCGACGAGGTCTTCACAAATGATGAGATCGCCCCAGGGAGAGTCGCAAAGGTTGTCGCCATTGGTGAGGAGTTCGTCGGATTTGGGTTGGAGGAAGAGTTCCAACTCGTCGGTCTCGCCCGGAATGAGGCGGTAAATTTGGCCCTGACTTTCGGGGCCGCCATCGGTGCAGCAGATGAACAACGAGCCGTCAGTGTATTGAATCCCTTCGCCACGGGCAAAACGGGCGGCACCGTCCTGGAAGCCGCGATAGCGGAGGTCGGCGTCGGGTGCTTCGGGGTCTTTCACGTTGATCCACGCGACCTTCATGCGAACGTTTTCCTCAATCCTGGTCGTGCTGCCGCGATAGTTGCGGAGGTCTGCTGATTTGGTTCCGACGATGGCGAGAGCCTGTAATTTTCCGTCGGTGAGGTCGCCCTGTCGTTTTGGAATGAAGCGATAGAGGAGGCCGTCGTTCATGTCCTCGGTGAGATAGAGAATCCCGGTTTTGGGATCGAGCGCGACCGCTTCGTGGCGGAAGCGGCCCAGCTTTTTGAGGGCGACGGCTTTTTGCAATTTACCGTCGTCGCTGGCTTTGACCTCAAAGCAGTATCCGTGATTGCGTCCGCGCTCGCTGGTGAGGTCGCCGGGTTCTTCGCAGGTGATCCAGGAACCCCAGGGCATGACACCCCCGGCGCAGTTCCGGTCGGTCCCGACGAGGGAAAGGAATTCGCGGAGAACCTCGCCACGCAGGGGGTCGTAGACGATGTTGGTGGTGCCTCCGATGTGGGGATTTTCTCCTCTCTCGCCCATGTCATAGGAATAATCTCCGGGGAAGTCGTCGGGCACCGTTTGGTTGGGAAAAGGGCTTTCGGCTTGGGAACCCACTCCCAGTTCGTGATTTCGAACCAGCACGACGGTCCCGTCGCGCCCGGGGAAGCAGGCCATGCCATCGGGCATTCCAGGGACCTTGAGCCCATCACTCATGGTATTGCCTGACTTTGAAATGATCTGGTAGCGGAAGCCTTTGGGGAGATCCAAGATGCCGTCGGGATCGGGCAGGAGCGGGCCGTAAGGCTCGATGAGGCGCGGGGAGTTTTCGGCGAAGAGATATTTCTGGAGGCCGAAAAAGCCCAAGGCGGCCCCTGAGGAAGCGAGGAAGGTTCGTCTTTGCATGGCGGAATAGTGGACAATGGTTACCTAATCTACGGGGTTGGCAAGCGACGTTTATCCTCGAACGAGAGTTAATATCGAGACCCCGGCAACACCGGCCTCCTTCTTGAGGACCCGTGAGCAGGCGTGGGAGGTCGCTCCGGTGGTGAAGACGTCGTCAATCAGGATGACATTGGCTCCGTGGAGCCGGGGGATCCACGATTTTTTAATGGCGAAGGCGTCTCGAAGATTCGTGAGCCGTTGATGGCGGTTCAGCTTGGTTTGGGTGCCCGTGGATCTGATCCGCTTCAGTCCCGTGCAGAGCGGAAGTCCATTCAGCTTGCAGAAGTGACGGGCCAGTTCGTGCGCCTGGTTCCCTTGTCGCCATTGCTGGCGTCGCCAATGAAGGGGGACCGGGATGACGAAGGTGTTTTTGTCAAATGCCCGGAAGCGTCCGTCTTCGAGGCGGGTTTCCTCCAAATACTGTGCCAGGTTGCGGGCCAGATAGAAGCGGCGCTGATATTTAAGCAGGTGGACGAGTTCGAAGGCCTGCTCGCGTCCTTTGAGAGAAGCGCGGGCGAATTCGAAATCGAGAGACAAGCCCTGGCAATTGGGGCAGCTGAAGTCATCGGGAAGGTTACCATCGAAGATTTCGCCGCAGTTTTGACAGAAGGGTTCGCGAATTCGGGGGAGGGTGTCATGGCAGCTCTCGCAAAGCGCGGATCCACGATCAAGGCCGGATTTACAGAGTTCACAAATCGGCGGGTAGATGAGATCGAGGATGAGATTTTTCATTTTCGGAAAGGCTCTTGCGGTTGGGTCTGGTGAAGCAATTTGAAGCCCGCCTGAGTCGCTCCCAAGGGCTGGGGTTCGCACCGTGGGAAGCTAGAACAGAAGAATCGGGATTGGAAAAACTTAAACTGAAATTTGGAAATTGGATTTTTGCGTCGAAGGGCAAAGACTCCGGGTATGACGAGGCACGAATGGCGGGAGCAGGAAGGCGACGAGCTGCGTTTTTGGCGTGCGAATCATCACGGTGGCCGATTCGAACTGTATACCAAGAGCGACGGCGATGAGAGCTGGGAGAAACTTGATCCTCCCTCCAAGGAAGTCCTCGAAGCTCTGCGCGATGTTCTTTGGCGGAAGTATCAACGGAACCGCTGCCCCTGGAATCTCGTAGGCAAGGTCGATAAAATGCTCGGGAAGCCCCATGAAGGCCCCCAATAACCAGTGGGTCCTCGCGGACCGGCAGCACGCGTGGCATCCTTTTACGGATCAGGAGATTTGGGAACAGAGTGATCCGGTCGTCATTCGGCGGGGGAAAGGATCGTGGCTCTTTGACCTCGATGATTGTGCCTACCTTGATGCGAATTCGAGTATCTGGACCAATATTCACGGTCATAGCCATCCCGGGATCGTGACCGCAATCCAGGAGCAGGCCGCCACCCTTTGCCATAGTTCGTATCTTGGGCTGGCGAATGACCGGGCCAGCGAATTGGCGGAGAAGCTGTCTTCCTTGTTCCCCGAAGGAGGACTCCCGCGCTGCTTTTTTTCAGACAATGGCTCCACTGCACTTGAGGTTGCTTTCAAAATGTCGCTGCAATGGCGGCAGCAAAACGGCGATTCGGAGCGCACCGGCATCATTGCCTTCGAGAATGCCTACCACGGGGATACGCTCGGTGCCGCTTCAGTGGGAGGGGTATCCCGCTTCATCAAAGGCTATGGCGAATGCGGACTCCAGGTTTACCGCGTGCAAAGTCTGGCCGATCTGGTGCATCTGCCCGAGGTGGTGGTCGCGACCGCTTCCGCCGTCGTGATCGAGCCGCTGATCCAGGGCGTGAATCAAATGCGTCCCTGGCCGGCCGGAATGCTGGCCAGACTCCGCGGGTGGACGCGGGAGCATGGTCTTCATCTCATCCTCGATGAGGTTATGACGGCATTTGGCCGAACCGGGAAAATGTTCGCCTGCCAGCACGAAGAAGTCGTGCCGGATTTCCTTTGTCTCGCCAAAGGCCTCACCGGCGGCACGATGCCACTGGCGGCGACTCTCACCACCTCGGAAATTTACGAAGGCTTCAAAGGAGCTGGCCGGACCTTTTACTATGGCCATAGTTACACCGGAAATGCCTTGGGATGCGCGGCGGCCCTGGCGAGCCTGGCCCTTTTTGAAAAGGAAAACACCCTGGCGGGTGTCGAGCCGAAGGGGGCGATCCTGGAAGCGGGCCTGCGAAAGATTCGGGGAGTGGGGGAGATCCGCCGGGTGGGACTGGTGATCGGTTTTGATGTTGAGGGCTGCGGTCAGGAATTTTGCCATATCCTGCGCGAGCACCGTGTTTTGACGCGGCCGATCCTGAATACCATCGTCTTGATGCCGCCGCTCAGTGTGAGCGAGGCGGAATTGGGTCACCTTCTGGACGCGATTGAAAAAACGGCGGAAGCGCTTCTTTCCTGAATCGGGGTGTTGACAGGTGGGCGTCGTCGCCTTACCAAGTCGCCGACCGAAGGCGGAGTAGCCAAGTGGTAAGGCGCGGGTTTGCAAAACCTGTATTCGCGAGTTCGATTCTCGCCTCCGCCTCCAAAGCTTTCGAAGCCGGATCCTTTAGAAACAGGGGATCCGGCCTTTTTGTGCCTTAAAGGGGCGCATTTCCTAAAAAAAAGGCCAATTTTTTCTTGATGAATGGTAGATCTACCGACAGATTTCCGCCGCACCGAAAGGAGCATCCGGCGTAGCTCAGCGGCAGAGCGGGTGACTGTTAATCACTAGGTCCTTGGTTCGATCCCAAGCGCCGGAGCCATATGAAAGCCCTAATCCTCAATGGATTAGGGCTTTCTCTTTTTTGGGGAGGATGCTCCGTAGACACCAAATGGAGACACTTTGTGTCACGGGGGGTGAGAGTTGGTTTTTTCAACTGAACGGGTACCCGTTTCCCCCCGGCGACAAACCGCGACACGGTCGCCGAATATCGCCGTTGTCGCGTGCTGTTTTGAGTCGTCCGGGTAAATGCTCCCAGTTGTTCTCAATGCACCCCTCATAACCATGACAAGCCAACCGCCTAGCGCATAGAGTTGGTGACGTTTCTTTTCTTGAAACCTTATCGAATTTCGGAGACTCATTCCTGTAGCCTATGCCTTGTTCAAAAAACCACGCGCTAATTCGATCCCTCAATGCTGCCAGAGCTTTGGTGGCGTTTTTGGTTGCCTTCTGTTTCTCATTATCTGCCAGCGCCGAGGACTGTCAACCGAGGCCGATAATGATCGAGCGTGCCTACCTCAAGGCCTCTAATCTCGCGAGCTTTGACTTGTTTGGCCGGTCTTTGGCGATCTCTGGAGACAGCATGGTGGTGGGTGCTTACAGGAAAGATAGCGGGAACTCTACTGATGGGAGTGATAACTCGGCTGCTTCTTCGGGAGCTGTCTACGTCTTCTGTCGGCAAAACGATGGGACTTGGCTGGAGGAGGCCTACCTCAAGGCTTCCAACCTTGGAGAACACGACGGATTTGGGTTCTCGGTGGCGGTCTCCGGAGATACGGTGGTGATCGGTGCCTCCGGGGAAGACAGTGGGAATGCTGCTGATGGGAGTGATGATTCGGAGAGAAATTCGGGGGCAGCTTACGTCTTTCGCCGACAAAATGACGGGACTTGGCTGGAGGAGGCTTACCTCAAGGCTTCCAACCTTGGAGAAGGCGACGGATTTGGGTTCTCGGTGGCGGTCTCCGGAGATACGGTGGTGATCGGTGCCTCCGGGGAAGATAGTGGCAACGCTGGCAATGGGGCCGATGATTCGGATAAGTCTTCCGGTGCGGCCTATGTCTTCCGTCGGCAAAACGACGGGGCTTGGTTGGAGGAAGCCTACCTCAAAGCTTCCAACACCGGTGCCGGTGACCTTTTTGGCAACGTGGCGGTTTTCGGAGATACCGTGGTTGTGGGCGCTCGTCGAGAGGACAGTTCCAACCCTGCCGATGGAAGTGATAATTCGGCGAGAGACTCCGGGGCTGTTTACGTCTTCCGAAGGCAAGGCGATAGCACTTGGCTGGAAGAAGCATATCTCAAGGCATCCAACTTAGCAGGGGCTGATCCTTTCGATTTCAATGGCGACAAATTTGGCGAATCCGTCGCTCTCTGGGGTGATCTGTTGGTCGTGGGTGCTCCCGGAGCAGACCATGACAATCCCGTCGATGAGGGTGACGACTCAGGAAGTGATGCTGGCGCGGCCCACGTCTTTCGCCGTCAAAATGACGGCACTTGGCTTGAAGAAGCCTTTCTCAGGGCCTCCAACATTGACGATTACGACCAGTTTGGTGAGTCCGTTGCCGTTTTCGATGAAACCGTAGTCGTCGGTGCTCCCTTAGAAGACAGCGGCGATGCGACAGATGGCAGCAGCAATTCAACGAGGGAGGCGGGAGCGGCCTACCTCTTCCGACGCCAGAATGATGGCACGTGGCCTGAAGAGACTTACCTGAAGGCTTCCAACGCCGGAGTGATCGACGAATTTGGTCGGTTCGTCGCAATTTCCAGCGATACGATAGTTGTGGGAGCGCCCAGAGAAGCCAGTGGCAGTCCTTCCAACAAGAGGGACAATTCGTCTTTTAATTCAGGGGCTGTCTATGTCTATGAACGCTTCACCGACGGGCCTGTTTCTCCCGGCCCGGATCTTGCGGTGACTCAACTGGACTACACGCCGATGGCGAATCGAATTGAGTTCGGTGCTCTTTTAGTTGGCGCGGAAAGCGTTTCCGAGCGGTTTCTCTTGCGCAACCAAGGGGGAGAGCCGTTGGTCGGACTTTCGGTAAACCTTGCTGGGCCAGATCCCTCCGTTTTTAGCGTCTTGCCAGTGTTGCCCGACATCCTGATGCCGGGCGAGTGCGTAGTGCTGGAACTGCAGTTCGCGCCTTCCAGTGAGGAAGTCTTTCAAGCCACTCTCGAGATCACGAGCAATGATCCACAGCAGGCACTGATCGAAGTCCCCCTGAACGGCGCTGGTCGGTTCCCTTTAAGCCTCGACGGCAACGGCTACCTCAAGGCCTCAAATCTCGGAGAGGCAGACCTCTTTGGTTCCGTGGTGGCCGTGTCCGGCGACACGATGGTGGTGGGTGCTCCGGGAGAAGACAGTGGCAGCTCGGCTGATGGGAGCGATAATTCCGTAGATGACACGGGAGCGGTTTACGTCTTCCGTCGGCAAAGTAACGGGGCTTGGATTGAGGAAGCCTACCTGAAAGCTTCTAACGTCGAGAGGCGCGATGCATTTGGATCCTCGGTGGGAATTTCTGGTGATACCCTGGTGGTGGGAGCTCCCAGCGAGGACAGCGGCATCGCGGCCGAGGGAGCTGACAATTCACTGGGAGAGTCAGGAGCGGTTTACGTCTTTCGTCGACTAAGTGACGGCACTTGGATCGAGGAAGCCTACCTGAAGGCCTCGAACCTCGGGAATGCAGACTTCTTTGGTTCCTCGGTTGGGATCTCCGGCGATAGCGTGGTGGTAGGAGCTCCCCATGAGGACAGCGGCAACGCTGCCGATGGGAACGATAATTCGGTAGATCGCGCAGGGGCAGCTTATGTCTTCCGCCGACAGAGCAACGGCACTTGGATCGAGGACGCCTTCCTCAAGTCCTCCAACCCCAGCAACGGCCAAAAATTTGGCGCCTCGGTAGCGGTTTCCGCCGACACCGTGGTGGTAGGCGCTCCGTGGAGGGGTTTTGGGCGCGCAGGTGCGGCCTACGTTTTTCGTCGGCACAGCGATGGGGGTGGGTGGCTTGAGGAGGCTCGCTTGGCTGCGGCTTACACTCGCTTTGAGGATCGATTTGGCGGATCCGTAGCAGTTTCGGGTGACACCGTGGTGGTGGGCGCTCCTGAGCAAAATGGTGGCAATCCGGCAGATATTCGTGATAGCTCGGCATTTGATTCCGGAGCGATCCACATCTTCCGCAAACCAAGCGATGGTATTTGGTTTGAGGAAGCTTATCTCAAAGCATCCAACCTCGGGTCGCGCGACCGTTTTGGCTTCTCGGTGGGGGTTTCTGGAAACACCGTTTTAGTGGGTGCTCCTCAAGAATCCGGAGGCAACGCTGCAGATGGGGCTGATAATTCGGTATTTTCTTCCGGAGCAGCCTACATCTTCCGGCGGCAAATCAACGGGGCCTGGCTTGAGGAAGCCTACCTGAAAGCGTCCAATCTCGGGTTGCGCGACCACTTTGGCTCTTCGGTGGCAATTTCCGGCAATACCATGGTGGTCGGTGCACCGGAGGAATCCAGTGGCAATCCCCGCGATGAAGATGACAATTCGGCCGACCATTCAGGGGCAGCCTATGTCATCGGTGAACCTTTACCTCCCACTCCCTTTATTGAAGTCACTGATTTGGGTGGTTCTCAAATCGTGGATCACATTGATTTTGGAATAATTTTGATCGGTAAAGCCAGCCCCGCCGAGAAGATCGTAGTGCAGAACCAGGGAAATGCCCCATTGCTAGAACTTTCGGCCAGTCTGACCGGTGCCGATGTCAACGACTTTACCTTCTCACCCGCTTTGCCTGATTCGCTGAGGCCAGGTGAGAGCGTCGTGCTTGAGCTTCAGTTTGCACCCACCACGGATAAGATCTTTCAGGCGGATCTCTCGATCACAAGCAATGACCCCCTTCAAGGCCTGATTCAAATTAGCTTGAACGGTGATGGCCGCTTTCCACTGACCGTGACCGGGAGTGAATACCTTAAGGCCTCCAATCCCGAATGGTCGGATGAATTTGGCACTTCAGTGGCCGTTTCAGGCGATACCATGGTGGTCGGCGCCCCCTTAGAAGACAGCGGTATTGCCAACGATGGAGGTGACAATTCAGAACTGAACTCAGGAGCGATCTATATCTTTCGTCGACAAAGCAGCGGAACGTGGCTCGAAGAAGCCTACCTCAAGGCTTCAAACCTCGGAAGCTTCGATGAATTTGGCGCGTCCGTAGCGATTTCCGGGGACACCGTCGTGGTGGGTGTACCGAGCGAATCTGGCCGCAATCCCGCTAATGAGAATGGAAGCTTCATTTACAGCTCTGGAACAGCTTATGTCTTCCGTCGGCAGATCGACGGGACTTGGGCGGAAGAAGCCTACCTAAGAGCTTCTAATATCGGGAGTCGCGACGGCTTTGGCTGCGCCGTGGCCATTTCCGGGAACACGCTGGTGGTGGGTGCTCGGCATGAAGCCAGCAGCAACCCCGCCGATGCGAGTGATAATACAGGATCTTTTTCGGGAGCGGCCTATGTATTCCGCCGGAAAATCGATGGGGCTTGGGAGGAAGAAGCCTACCTCAAGGCTTCCAATATCGGGATTGGCGACACCTTTGGCTCGGCTGTGGGAATTTCCGGCGATACCCTAGTGGTGGGTGCTTATCAGGAATCCGGCGGCAATCCGGCCGATGGGAACGACGATTCTGAAACCAATTCGGGCGCGGCTTACGTCTTCCGCCGGCAAAGCAACGGCACTTGGATTGAGGAGGCTTACCTTAAGGCCTCCAACCTCGGAACCTTCGATCGTTTTGGTAGGTCCGTAGCCGTTTCTGGAAACACCGTGGTAGTGGGAGCTCGCGATGAAAACAGCGGCAATGCCGCCAATGGAGATGACGACTCGGCATTCAACTCGGGAGCAGTCTATCTCTTCCGTCGGCAAGTCAACGGAGAGTGGCTCGAAGAATCCTACCTCAAGGCCGCTAACCTGGGAGCAAACGACGAGTTTGGCTCCTCCGTGGCCATTTCCGGTGACACCGTGGTGGTAGGTGCTCCTAGGGAAAGCAGCAGCACCGCCGACGAGAATAACAATCAAGCAAGGAGTTCCGGAGCGGTCTACATTTTCCGTCGGCAGACTGACGGCACCTGGCTTCAAAGAGCGATTCGTAAAGCTTCCAATGTTGGGGAATCGGACAGGTTTGGGGCTTCCGTAGCCCTTTCCGACACCACCATGGTGGTGGGTGCCCCTTTTGAAGACAGCGGCAATGCCGCCGACGGGAGTGATGATTCGGAATACAATTCCGGAGCCGCTTACGTCCATAAAATTTCTCTAGGAGCAACTTATCTTATTCCATTTTTTGAAACCGTGGCAAATGAGGCTCACAATCTAACGGTTGTTGATCGCATTCCCACGGCCGTTCCCTTCAGAGATGGCGTGACCAACCTCCTCAAGTATTCTTTCAACATGAACCTGAATGAACCGGATCTCACGCCGATGACTCCAGGGGGCGACCGCGGATTGCCGTTGATCTCGCTGACCGAAGAGGGTGGAGAACGTCTCCTGAAGTTTGAATTTGTCCGTCGTCGTCAAAGTGGCCTGCGTTACATTCCGGAAAAGTCTTTAACCCTGGAACCCGATTCCTTCGTTCCGGTGGAAGGCACTTGGACCGTCGAGACCATCAATGCCGAATGGGAACGTGTCCAAGTTACCGAGCCGCTTGATCTTCTCGATTCGAAGAGCTTTGGCCGTGTTCGGATCTTGATGGAGTGACCCAAAGCACCATCTCTTTCAGATTGGACCTTTTTCACCAAGACGCCACTTTGCTTTAGGTTCAACTGGAGAGGCCGTTTGAAAGAGGCTTCGACAACCTTCGTGTTAATCTCCATCCACTGAGGGTATCACGCACATTCGTGTAAAATAGTCCAATAAGGAGGCCAATTTTGGACTCTACGGCCTGACCAACCCATGTTTAACATTCCGGAGTCCAAAACCGCCGCAAAACCACTTTTTTTGAGCCGACGAGGTCCGAACTTTGTCGAAAGTAAGGGAATCCTCTTTTTGAAAATCCAAATGTAGTGCCATAACATAAAATAGATTGTTGCGCCCTGCTCAGAATCCGGCCAATCTTCCCGGGTCATATTCATTCGCCAAACCAAAACGAGATCAACCAGCGACGGGCAATCATATTTCACCCATCGGCTGGTCGAATCGAAAAGGGTCGGCACGAAAGTCCGTCAACGAACATTGCTCAATCTAGGCACGAATTTCGACCTCCCCAGGGATCTCTGGCCGGAACTCTGCATCAGAATCGAACAGATCCTCAATTGCGAGCAGCCCCTCTTCATCTCCAGTCCCGCCATCGAAAAAAGCGCCCAACACCTATACCCTCAAATCATCGCCCGCCGGGGCGAAATCCAGAAACGGAACGACGAAAACGGAACCGATGATCCCCGAAATTTCGAGGAAGTTGATATCAATTCCCTTCAGCAAATCAAACCCAGATCCGTGGGTGCCGAACACGTCTCCCTGGAAGTCTGAAGGAACTCCAAATCCCACAAATCCTGGAAGACGCAGGCTTCAGCGGACGGCAGCAGGCCAAGGCACTCGGCAACATCATCGGCAGAATGTGCGCCCCCCGCAGCGAGCGTGCGACCGCCAGTGGGTTGAAAGAAAAAAGCGCCCTG